>Ga0304728_1000097_pt1 | contig 68245 bp, 80 predicted proteins | sample C_130625_MF_Meta_FD_190476 | JGI IMG/M metagenome (GOLD analysis project Ga0304728, IMG submission 190476) | Freshwater microbial communities from Lake Croche, Canada to study carbon cycling - C_130625_MF_MetaG (v2) (version 2) | ecosystem: Environmental > Aquatic > Freshwater > Lake | place... | reverse complement strand
TATTTTGCCTGTTGATGTTAGAATACTAGGTGTAGAGTACAAAGATCGAGATTTCACTGGGAAACAGATTTGTATCAATCGCGGAATTGAAATTGTTTATAACGGACGAGATCATTCCTTTAGTAGTAGCAGTCTACGCAAACGTGTAGCAGAAGCAGAAGGAAATAAAAAATGAAAAACTGGTTACGAAAGAAAATGCACAATTTTATATTCCCTCGGGATGAGGTAGAGGGGACGTCATCAACATCAAATAAAGTATCAAGAAAGGGTATTGGTATAACAACAGATGGAGAAACACTTAGTTCTGAACCATTACGTCTGAGTATATATAGTGCCAACGGTGGAGTGGTCATTGAGACCAGGCAATATGATCGTGTAAAAGATCGTAGTATAAATCAACTGTATGTAGTAGGGCACGGCGAAGACATTGCCGATACTGTGGCCAAAGTTATTACCATGGAATCATTGCGCGGATAATGTCAAATTGTGTAATGCTAGATTTGGAAACATTGGGTACTCATCCTGATTGTGTTATTCTGACTATTGGTGCTATTAAATTTAATCCATATAGCACACAGCCGCCAGGAGAAGGTATATACTTGAAACTAGATATTCAAGAACAACTTACACTAGGACGTAGTGTAACCGAAAGTACTATCGAATGGTGGGGCAAGCAAGATCCACGTGTGCGTGAAGAAGCAATGGGTGAAACTGATCGCGTTAGTGTTAACGACCTACGCAAAGATCTTAATAAATTCTTAGTAGGTGTAGAACATATATGGGCACAAGGTCCAGCGTTTGATATTGTGATCCTCGAGGACCTTTATCGACAGCAATCTTGGCCTATTCCTTGGCATTTCTGGCAGATAAGAGACAGCAGAACACTGTTTGGTGTTCATGGTGATCCTAGAGTAGCCGGCAGAGATCAAGCGCATAATGCACTAATGGATTGCTATTATCAAGCAGAGGCTGTACAAAAAGTGTTTAGTAATTTAGGATTAACCAGATAACTACACATATTTAACAGTAAAACCGCCAATTTGGCGGTTTTTTTACGGCTTCCTAATAGAGGCATCCAAACATAGATGAGTATAAATAACATACATACCTAATTGGGAACCCATTGGATGCATACATCGTTTGAACAATACAGTGATATATTATTAACCGCCTATCAAAATAGTGTTCGTGCTGATGATCTTGCCACTAAAAAAACCGAAATATTAAATGAAATATTTCACCATTACAATATTACGTCCGATGATATTTTATTTGTTGGATTTAGTCCCGGTATATTAAAAATTGTAAACTGCAATATATATGTCACACAAGTCAGCAAGTCTGTAAGAGACTTTCTTGATAAAAGTAATGTAAGTTATACATATATTGATTTTGATACAATAGGTAACAAGTCATTTCCCACCGCAGTGGCGTTCGACGAATACTTTACCTTTGCAAGAGAAGACACAGAACAACGTGAACTAGTTGATCGCTTAATTGGAATTGTCACCGGCCATATTATTACTACTTTAAAAGATTACAAAAATCAAGACTATAGAGAAAAAGAATTTAGTTATCCAGTTATGATAAAGAATAACGAAGACACCAAGATATTTTTTGAACACTATCAGTCTGACCAAACTGATAGAAACCTAAGTAAGGGTACAATTTATATTGTAGATAACGAAGGGGTTACACTGATTGGTCCAATTGACCGTAGAACTATGTTTTTTAAACAACTGGCCAAGTTTAGTTTAGATGCAGGTGCTAAGAATTTTTTAGTTCATAAAAACCTGATGTACAAAAGTACAATAAAAAAGAATTATGAACATATAATTACTATCGAGATATAACATGAACATCAACGACTCATCACAGGAATTTGTTAAGACGTTAACAGACAAGTTTTTAGCTGATATACTAATCACCGCACAAAACGATGCAATGAAGATTATAGAAGCTAAATTAAATGAAATTAATGTAGCAGGATTAATAGATCAACAAATTAAAAATACAGTAGTTCCATTTTTTACAACAGAAATTCAACAAAAATTGGAAGCAGATGTTGAAACTAAATTTGCTAATGCAAATATAGAAAAATCAATCGATCAATACATTACTAATACTATTGTTCCTAGAATAGAAAATAGCACCAAAGAATATGTATTAGCTCAGGCAATGCAAAAAATAAATTCAATGGATATCTGGAGTTTGGTACAACAAAAAGCAACCACTGCTATAACAGATTTAGTTAAAGTATTTGCATTTCCAGATAAGAGCATTTACGGATCTGCTATTAATACTAAAAACTTATTCATTTCCGGAGATAATATTTCGGGCGGTATTATAAAACATCTGCAAAGTACCGGGATACAAGACAATGCAACAGCATGCCAAGTTACTATACTAGACGATGCTACAGTATTTGAAAATAAATTAGTAGCAAACGAATTACTAGTAGCAGGTGACACAAGAATAAAAGGTAATCTAACTATAGATGGAACGTTACCATCGGACAGTGCTTTTGTTAAACAAATCGTAGACATAGTAGTAAGTGGATATAACAAAGACTTTGATAAAGGTACATTTGATCAATATTGCAATCGTGTATTAGAAAAAATTGAAGCTGACGGAATAGACCAATCTTTAATTAAAATTGGTGATAAACCTACTATAGAAAATAATACATTAAATGATACCGTAGTTAACAGTAATTTACAAAGAGTTGGCGCTTTGAGAGAATTGCAAGTGGTAGGCGAAACCTTATTAGACCAAACTCTATATGTAGCTAATGGTAGAATGGGTGTTAATACATTGGAACCCGGAAATGTATTAGATCTATGGGATCAAGAAGTGCAATTGGTAGCAGGAAAGAAATTAAAAGATACTGCTATTTTTGGAACTATACGCAATCAAAATTTAATTATCACAGCAAATAATAAAGATCAACTATTAATTAACACAGATGGTACTGTTACCATTGAAAGTTTAAACATAGGTAAATCCAATCATTCAAGTTCAGGAAGAACACCAACCGACAACAAACCAAAAGCAAGCATTGTATGGAATGAAAATCCAATTGTGGGTGCTCCAGTCGGATGGGTTAGCTTAGGCGGCGCTCGTTGGGCATCTTTTGGAATTATAACCGTATAATAAACTCAACATTCGGCTCATGTAGTTGACTTTTATTTGGCAATAGTGTATAATACTCTTATGTGCTTTGTTATAACTGGATGTATATATGACCGTCGGACGTTTGGGCAGTTTAGGATTTGCATGCAAGTGGATCGATCATCCGTCACAAGTTGATGGCATTGATGTCGCAGATGATTGCAAACAATACAACACCGGGACTACTACTGTAGCCTGGTTGAAGCGACAGACACGAGACGTAGCCGAACAGCGACTGTGGGATTTGATGGTGCGTAACATCGAAGCCACACAGCGACTAGTTGATCGAGTAGGAGAATTAGATGAGAATCTTAGGATGGTGCGCCTTAGCAGTGATTTGCTGCCTGTTTATACCCAAGCTGATTGGAGTTATTTTTGGCGTCGGGGTGATGTTCGTGACTATTGTGAGCGCAATTTTATATCTGTTGGCGTCAGCGCTCGCAGCCGTAATGTACGTGTCAGCTTTCATCCTGGGCAGTTCACTGTTCTTGCTAGCAGTAATCCTGGCATTGTCGATAGGAGCATAGAAGAATTTGAATACCACGCAGACATGGCTCGCTGGATGGGTTTTGGCAAACAATTCCAAGACTTCAAAATCAATGTCCACATATCAGGTAAAGAAGGCCCTGCGGGCATACGAAGAGCACATGCCCGACTCAGCCCCGAAGCCCGTAATTGCATCACAATCGAAAACGAAGAAAACTCCTGGGGACTAGATGATTGTCTTACTCTATCTGATATTCTTCCTATTGTTCTTGATATCCATCATCATTGGATTAGAGAAGGCGAATATATCTCACCCGAGGATCAGAGAGTTAAACAAGTTTTTGAAAGTTGGCGCGGTGTTCGTCCTACTATGCATTACAGTGTTAGTCGTGAAGATGTACTTGTTGATCATACCTCAATTGATCGCCCAAGGTTGGAGTCTTTGTTAGAGCACGGCTACAAAAAACAAAAACTCAGAGCACATTCAGATTTTTACTGGAATAAATCAGTAAATGAATGGGCACTGAGTTTCTTAAATCAATTCGACATCATGTGTGAGTCGAAAGGTAAAAATTTAGCCAGCTTCGCATTATACGAAGAGGCTAAACAATTAGGACTTTTTTGATTTTGCTTTGGCTGATGTTTTAACAACAGTTAATTTCGGAGCAGCAGGCTTTGCTGCGGGTTTAGCAGCAGCCTTGGGCTTTGCAGCACGTTTAGGTTTTTCTGCAGGTGCAGGTGCAGGCGCAGCTTCAGCAACGGGTGCGGTACCTTCCGCAACCACAGTAGAAAAACTTGCAACAGTTTCCACAGTCACAGCAGCAACTTGTGCCACAACCGGAGCAGGTTCGACTACTAACGGAATAGGAGTCATTGCCGCGGGCTCTGGCATCTTGTAAGGTGCTGTTACCACTGGAGTAGGTACTGCTTCTACAGGTTTGCCTACAAAAAACTCTTTGATTGCTTTGAACATTGATATCTCCTAATAAGTTGAATATATTTTATTTATAGGTATTTAAACCCATTAAAAAATAAATATCGTAGTTAAAGGGTATTCATGACTGCCTCAACTACACTGCGTCAATTGATGACTACACCTCTGCCAGAGAGGAATCAACAGTTACGATCATCATATCGCCCTAATATTAGACAAGTAATTAAAATTTATAACCTTCTAAATCAGGTTATTTTTAAAAATAAACTTACCAGGCCAAAAATAGTACTAGCGCAACAAAGAAAAAAATGGGGCGAGTGCGAAGTATTTGACTACAAATTACGGTCAGGCAGTAGCTGTATCATTAAAATTAACAATAAATGGATCTGCATTCAGTGGTTAATTACTATACTAGCGCACGAAATGGCACATCAATACCAATGGGATATCATTGGTCCCACTAGATTAGCCGAGGGAAAAGACCCCTTAATAGGGCACGGACCTAGCTTTTTTCAACATCGCGCACGGTTATACAAGTATAAAATCCCGTTGAGGATACGGCATTAATCGCCAAATTGTAGAGATATATTTAAGTTAATAAATACAAGATCGGCAAACGATCTTTATAACTATACAAATGCGCTTTAACGAATTTATCACCGAAATAACCAGACTAGATGCTAGACATTTTACGGGACTAGATCTGGGCCAGAAAACTATAGATATTGATCTAAATCAATTGAAGCCATTGCCTGGCGGCAGTGGCTTACGATACTATACACGAGTGTCGGGCCATATAAAAGATATACGAATTTTAACTACTAACAATAAGTTAGTAGGACAATTGACCCTAAGTAAATCCAACTTCCCAATGGATAATGCATATGAATCTACTAGCATATCAGTTGATAAAAAATATCGAGGACGGGAAATTGGTAAATCCATGTACGGCATAGCACTAAGTATCTTAAAATACACACTAGTAGCCGGCAGCGAACAAACACCAGGTGGTAGAAGAAATTGGTTAAGCATGGCAAACATACCCGGCGTAGAAATTAATGGGTATGTTAAATTTAATCAACTTGAATTTGGCATTGGACTCGACAGTGCCCACGAGGTATATAAAAGTTCTGCACCATGGTATAGAAATGCCAAACTAAAAGAAATAGAATACTACAAAAGAAATTACGCAAAAACAATTGATGTTGTGATGGGTAAAATGGGTGGACAATACATAGGACAATCTAATAACGGATATTATTTTGGTTTTCCTGTGGTAGCCGATGAATCAGAACTTAAATCAGCAATTAACCTTGAACTAACTAGACTATACAGAGACAGGTCCGACGTTTGGACGGTTGGGCAGGATAAACCAATTCGCCCACTAACAGGTCTTTACGCAAAATGGGTAGGATAATATGAAAATAAATGAAATCATAACTGAAAACGACAACGGTGATATGTTTGGCCAAAGTGATCGGGCAGCAAACAATATGCGTCTAATTACATACCGACAACGCATACCTGCAATGATTAAATTTATACACAGTAGTTTACAAGACAATGCGGGTTGGTTTCCAAAACAAATAACCAGTGACCTAGGCTCAATACACGCTAGGTTAAAATCCAACCCAAAGATATATGACCTAGCAGAACAGTTGATTCTTCAAGATGTTATGCCTGTAATGGCAGATACATTGTCAATGCTTAGACCCGAGACAATACCAGAACAATCATATGAAGGTCACCTGGCAGACCAACTTGATGATATGACTGCAGGAATACGCGGAGGAAGTGACCTGTGGGGATACATTGAAAGTTGGTCTGATATAAATGGTGTCGATGAGGGTATGCTATACGATTTTGCAATGGCAATTGAACATAGTTTAGGTGATTTGTTGGCCAAGCTCATATATGAAGCTTACACAAAAGCAGGAACAAGATTAGACGAAAGTGTAGAAGAACAATTTGATCTCATCGAAGCTATGGTTGAAGCTTGGGCTCAACACCACGGCATTGATGCTGAACAGATCTGGGAAGATTTTGAAAGTGTTGAAGATCATGAACTGCTAGAAGAATCAGCTGCTTGGCATCGTGCAGCGGGCAAGAATAAGAATGGTGGACTTAATCGTAAAGGTGTTATGAGCTATCGTAGAGAGCATCCTGGTAGTAAATTACAAACCGCTGTTACCACCAAACCCAGCAAACTGAAAAAAGGCAGCAAGGCAGCAAAACGTCGTAAGAGTTTCTGTGCTAGAATGTCAGGTGTAAAAGGGCCAATGAAAAAGCCCAACGGCAAACCTACTCGCAAAGCACTGGCCTTACGGAAATGGAACTGCTAAATGAGAGCTAAAGAATTTATCTTAAAAGAATTCGCTCCAGGTGGCGGTGAATCGGGACGTTGGTACACGGATGACCAAATGACTGACATAGTAGGCGATGGATGGTGGCAAGACATGGATGTCAGCGGTGCAAACATTGGCGTAATTGATTCAGAAGTGCCAAAAGAATACATGATCCAACAAGCACAAGCCTGGTTGGATGACCAAGGCTATAGTGTTCAAGTACTGAATTGTCGAGTAAATGATGATGATATGGATTGGTTCATCGAAGGCAGTTTCCATAATCCTGGCTTTGCTAAAAAAGGTGTGGCGGAAGGCTCCGAGAACAATAACCCAATAGCAAATAAAATATTCTTTGCTCGTAGTAATAAAACACCCAAAGGATGGAGTTATGACCATGTTGGATTTATAACTCAAGATGGAAAACAAATTCAAATGAGTGGGCATAAAGGCAATGATGTATATGTCACTAACGATGTGACTGATGATCCGGAGTTTCCTAAACAAAATATCAAAATTGTATCATTATCAAAACCAGTATCGGTTCCTACAACCAACTCAGTTGGAGCAGAAAATTGCGGAACATTTGTGGCAAATGTATTACAAGCCAATGGTATAAAAGATATTGATACACAAAAAATATATAGTGTGTTCAAAAAACCTCAAGAGCAAGGTGTGGCGGAAGGTGATGGCAACCCAAATCAACAAATAGCATTATACAACCCTGATGGCAGAACCTATCGGGGATCATATAATAAAATGCCAACGTTGGATCCCAATGATCCTGGTCACCAATCCAGCGGATACCGTGTTGATCCCAATCAATCATACGAAACAGATTTTGACAAAGAAGATTTAAAACGTGTCGTTGCCAGGGGAATGTCAGGTCTTTCTGACAGCGATAAGCATATCCTTAAACTTAGATTTTGGGACGATCTAACATATAATGAGATAGCAGCGAAACTTGGAATACCCAGAGAACAAGTTAAACGTCTTGAGGGGGCGGCGCTTCGAAAATTGAAGGATCCAAAAATATCAGATACATTACGCTCATTTTCTCAGGTGCCAGGCTTAGCAGAAACCACTGGAGATAAGCGATTTGATTCAATGATGGATCGCCTCACAGGTGGTGCTGGTGCCAGGCAAGGTGTAGATAATTTGAATAAGTCCCTCACTGCCAGAACAGGCAGCGACCCCGAAACCGCATTGGCCAAATGGGGGCAGGAATTTATAAAATGGCTTGAAGATATTTGTCGTAATATGGCTAGGCAAGGTGTAGATAAGTTTAGTAAATTTGAAAAATTAAGCGAATTTGAAGACGGTGGCGAAACCATGGCGCACTGGTTGATTGAGGTTGCTAAACAGACCAAGACCGCGGGTATTACACTGACAGACATACAGGAATTTTCTAGCGAGTTTAATACCCATGGAATGTGGGCCTGGCAGCAGTTTCCTATAGCCTGGAGTCAGAGCGAATGGCAAGACTACAAAGATCAATGGACTGGCCCCGATGGTTACATAGCCAAAATGAAAAAAGGTATGGCGGAAGGCGTTCCGCAACCCGGTAAATCATCTGGCAAACCTATATCCTGGATTGATCCCAATAAAGTTGTAACAAAATATCTAACGCTAGACGAAATATTCAATTCAGTATCAGGTATACCATACTATAACAATGTTGTAACAGATAGAGATAATAAAGACTTTACTTGGGGAGTAACTAAAAGAGTAATTCAATATGCAAAAGAATTAGTCATACGACCTGATGCCTATAAAAACTGGCCTCCTATAATAGTCTTAGATGGCAAATTACAAGACGGGGCACATCGCATATCCACTATATACTTGATGCAACAAAGAGTTCAGCCAAATAACCCAATTTGGAAAAATGCTAAACTAAAAGTAGAATTTGGATCAAAAAATAATGTAAAGCAAGATGTAGCGGAAGGCTTGAACGAGTTTGCCATGAGTGACGGCGATAATGGCGAAGATCCAACAGATAACTATCCTTGCTACGACTGCGGCAGTACTATATTCTTACATCATACTAAATTATGTGATTTAGCAGAACCCAATGCCAAACATGATTTACCGGCAAGACCAGGCTCGCAACATTGGACAGGTGAGATTCCCAAAGGCCTGAATCCTATTCCGGGATTACAAGAAAATGTAGCGGAGAACTTTGCAGACGGTCGCCACCCTGAGGATAAAGGCGACAGCAGGCGTCACGGTATCAATACTAAGGCTAGTGTAAGCTCATTACGCAAGACTGCTAAACATAGCAGTGGTCGGAAACAAGAATTAGCACATTGGTTAGCCAACATGAAAGCAGGCAGAGCAAAGGCCAACAAAAAATGAGAGCCAATGAGTTTTTTGTTGAACGGCGCGATGCAATGTTTCAATTTGTCAAAAGTGTTTTGCCAAAATGGCCAGACTATGTGTTGAAAGATTGGATATATGGTCTTGCACGTGGCGATCACCAGGCTGGCGCGGGAGGCTGGGCAGAAGATCCCGAATGGGGATTCAACCGTCGAACTATTCTTAAAATGATTGCAGAAAACGGGTTAAGTCCTGACACCCAATGGCAACTTGTTCCCAACATGAAGTTTACATTAGACATGTTTGATCCAAAAAGCAAACAAAAGTTAATTGGCCGGGCAGGTGGACACAGTGATTTAGGAATGGGTATACTGCGAGACAAAGAACGACATGCTACACAAGCGGCCTTGGCACAACAACAAGGTGGAGTGCGTAAAGAACCAGTGCTACTACTAAAAACAGCCACTGGTTATGAACTATTAGAAGGCTGGCATCGTACTATTCAACACTTTCACATGTATCCAGATGGTTATACAGGTCCTGCGTATGTGGCGGTGTCACAGGGTCAGCAAGGTGTGGCGGAAGGTCGCGGCTCTGGCTACAAAGAAATAGAGTTTGTGTGTGCCAATCCTGAATTCCCTAATGCCACTGATCATGCGCTACAAAAACAGATGTATGCAGGATTGCAGAAGATTCCCGGAGTGATACCACTGTTTCAAGATCAAAGTGATTACAGTGAAGGTCAGTATAGTTTAACTGCGATATATAAAGACCCCCCGGTGCGTGGTCAAATATTAAAACTTGCAAAGCAACTGGGCGTGAGTGTAGACCTAGAGCGACCAGTCACCGATGATTATGTTGATCGTGCTGTACGCGGTGAGCACGAAGGTCAGCAAGGTGTAGTGGAGAACAGATTGGGTACTCTGCATCTGGGTCCATTGACAATAGAAATAGATGATCATGCATTAGACCGTGCTCGCCAAAGAGGAATCGATCCATATGCGGTAGATCGGATATTAAAAAAATTAACTACCAGATTAGATAAACTTGAAAAAATTGAGCTAGGTGAAAGATTTTGGGTTTATGATCTAACTAGCAATATTGCATTAGGCATTAGAAGACTTAACAACAATAGATACTATCTGAAAACTATGATAGGAACACAACCACAATTAATGCCCGGAATTAGCAAAATTATTACTTTAAAATTATGATAAACATAACTATCTCAAAATCTGCAGGTGACAAAATTACAGACATCATGGCAGAAGAAAACAATCCTTTGGTACATGTCAGAATGTTTGTACAAGGCGGAGGATGCAGTGGTTTTAGTTATGGTTTTACTTTGGATACAGATGTAAACGAAGACGATTGGCAAATACCTGCCGGATCTAGTACTATTCTAATAGATAGTATGAGCGCACAATATTTGGATGGGGCAGAAGTTGACTATGTGGAAGAATTAATGGAATCAAGTTTTAAAATAAAGAACCCCAAAGCTGTTAGTACCTGCGGATGCGGCAGTTCATTTAGTGTTTAATTATGAGAGCCGCTGAACTATTAACCGAACGTGCTACCAGTGTATTGTACCATTACACTGGTACTGCTGCGGCTATGAAAATTCTCAGAACTGGTCAATTTGAATTGGCTAGCGTGGTAGGTACTAAATCAGAATCCGATTATGCACCAAAAGGGCATCCATATTTTTTAAGTTTAACCAGAACTACACTAGGCGACTATCATAGATATGTAGGCACAGGCGGTGTGCTTTTTAAATTAAACGGCGACTGGTTTAACAGTAGATACATTGTTAAACCCGTTGACTATTGGAACGGTGCTTGGTTACACAGTGATGGCACAAGAACTAGAGAATCAGAAGATCGTGTGTTTAGTCGTGAATCGTCAATACCAATTGCTGCAATAACAGAAGTACATGTTTTATTAAAGGATCAAGATGAGTTCCGCAGTCCTTATACAAGACAAATTATGATACTGGCCAAACAACAAGGTATTCCTGTATATCTTTATACAGATGAAAAATCTTGGAGAATAACCGATAAGCGTAATACACTTAAACCTAGTCAAGCTAAGTCGTTGTTAAAAGGAAAGCCCAATCCAGGGTATTCACGTAAACCCACAGACTATGTTAAACCTTGGCTTGAATTAATTGAAAAAGATCGCGAAGAATATTTAACTGATCGCGCAGCACGTTTATTAAAAACATTGCTATGGTACCATTACCCTGACAATGATCAGAACATGAGTGTAGATTTAAGCAATGCCCGCAAGCCCGATTCGGGCGATAGAGAGAGCGCTGTAAAATTGATTAAATATATGCAAGACCACGGCTACAAGAGTACCATTGACTTAAAAAATGACATTACTGAAAAGTGGAATAACATTATGAAAGCTAAAAATGCGAGTCAATGAATTCATAATTAAGACCACAGTTGATGAGATGGCACTTAAACAATTCACCCCAATGGGTGACTTTAATAAGCCTGGCCCATTCAGGGGAGTCGACAAACAATTAGTACCTCATCCTACCAATCAACTTAAAACACAAAAGTTCTTCAATCAAACTCCCTACGATTTTAGATTGTTCTTCAGTAACATCCCCGGCACAGGCAAGTATAGTGAAACTGGTCCTGTCAATGCACAGCAACTACAAAAGATGTTTGGAGAACAAGCACAATCAATTATCAAAGATAGTGAAGATGCTATTACTGTAGTTTTTGTTGGTAACTCGGGTGACCGAAAAGTAATGATGACTCCATGGGTTATGGCGCACAGATTTGGTCATGCAATACAATCTGGTGTTCTTAAGAATGGTGGACGGAGTACTTGGGCTGAAGCAGAGAAGCATTTCTTTACTTCAGTAAATACTATGCTAGAAGAATACTATGGTGAGTTTGCTATGCAAAGACCCGGGGTGACTTCTAAAGTTAACTATAATTTAACTCCAGAATACAACGCACTATTCAATACAATTGGTACTCAGCGTAGCAGTCGCAGTGGAGAAATCAAACGTCCATATGAATTCCTATATGAAATATTTGCTCAGTATTTAGGTACTGGTACTGTTTCATTTAATCCATTACCCAGCAACTTAGGGTACGGTCGTAAAAACTGGGGCAATACTAGTAAGTATATGAACATTAAACCACAGTATCGTGATGAGGCTATAAGGAAACACGCCGCCGAAGTGTTATCGTATGATATGGAACTTATGTTTAGCGATGTATTATCAAGTTCAGTGGGGCAAATCTTTGTAATGTAATGAGAGCAAATGAATTCATCAACGAGAGTAAGACTACATTGAACAACATGTACGGCGGACATTTCCCTGACCGTAATGAAGAATTTTGGGACTATGTTACTCCTCATGAACTTGGGCAAGCATTGACAGTTGAAACAATGCAAAAACATAAAGTATTGATTATGTTACTCAGTCAGTATCGTGCGGAACACATTGATGATATAACTGATATGCTTGATGATGACCAGCAAGAGATTGTTCAATCATATGTTAATGACCCAGCACTATCAAGCAAAACAATAGTTGTTGCTAATAACAAAATCATTGATGGGAATCATCGTGCGTTAGCAGCAGCAATCAAAGGTGTACCTATCAATTATGTTGATTTAGCAGAATTAGACGAAGAACCGATAGATATAAACGAAGAACTTAGAGTTGATGTACCCAACGAACAATGGTTGCAAGACGTAATTGACTATGCTAAAAGTAAAAGTCCCGATCGTAGTGGTCTACCCTACATGGGCAAAACTACTGCTACTGTTAGGAATGTTGACGTTCCACTACGCATATTAAGACGAATACCGGGTATGCGACAGGAGCAATCAAAAGTACGACACCACGATCTTGCTGCTATTAGAAAAATCATGCAAACTACAGGTAAACTACCACTACACGGACATACAGGAAATGAGTACAAGCCATTTATCAATGTAGCATATGATGGCAGTGCTTGGGTCAATGAAGGTAATCATAGGATCATGGCCGCAGCTGAACTTGGGTGGGAGTCATTGCCTGTAGAAATTAGTTACTTCGATGGCGGCGAACGAATTAAAGATGGGGCCATGTATCCAGGTCGTATTGGATTAGGAAACCCACTAACGGAATCTGTTAATGCAGATTGTTTTGATACAGAATTTACCGACACACAAATTTTTGATGACGATGAATTAATATATCGTGCTACAGTAGAAAAAGAACACGGACAACCTCTGCTGATAATTAAAGTATCCGATGTCAGTGACAATGATAATACAGTGGGCCTGGCTAAATTTAAACAAAGTAAAAATGATAAAGGTGAAGAATGTGTGGTATCATTAATTACTAGTTTTAAACCTGAGTACCAAGGCAGGGGTATAGCACGTAATGTATATGCCTATGTCAGAATGTTGGGCAACACTATTAAACCCAGCAAGAAACAATTGTCTCCTGGCAAAGCAATGTGGGCAGCTTGGAAGAAGTCGGGCGAAGATAAACACTTAACACACGATCTAGCAGAAGCTACTGATCCAAAGTTCTTAAACTTTATGAATAAGACTATGAGCAATAGAGTAGATGGCCCTAAGTATGCAGAGCCAGATACTCGACCAGACTGGATTAAAAATGCTCCTGTAATGAATATGAATAACATGCCAGGGTATAAACGTGCATTTAAGTTTGGTATGGATATACTGCAAAAAATGGATTTAGAAACTAAACAACATTTTGCGCAGTCAAATGACAACGAACTGTTTAACTATATGATGGATCTGGCAGAAAAGAAAAAGCTGGTTCCAAAATATTTTGTAGAAGAAGACCTAGACGAAGTAACTCAATACTTTGATGAAATATTTCATGACCCTGCAATGGCAACTTGGAGTTGGGCAGACTTGTTACGTAGCAGCTTGGGTAAAAGCAATTTGAAAGAGTTTGCCCCGTTCAGTGATGACGGCAGTGACGACGGTGAGGATGAGGATCCAAATATTCACAATAGAGATCGTATACAGGGTAAACTAGAACAATATTTTATCAACAATTACCCGCAATTGATTACACAACATCTTAAATCAGTGGCTGAAGCCATTGTCTACGTAGCAGGTATAGTCTATGCTAAGAACCCAACTGCGCCAAATTTTAACAACTTGCCAGTTTGGGTAAATACAGTATTGACAGAATTGCGTAAACAAGGCATTGATACAAAATGAAATTTAGCGATTTAAACACACCAGTTAATGAAATTTGGTTAAGCCAAATGCCAAAAGAGCCACCTCCTAACCCTGACAGGTTTAAGGGAATGACCAGCGATCAATTGCAAGACAGAATGGTGGGGTTAAATGCTGCGGTAGAAAAACTAAAACAACTTAAAAAAGTAGCGGACAAAGTTGAAAAACTAGGATTAATGAATCCTGGGCTGCAAGCTGATACAGATGTTAGTGTATATATCAACGCCGGTGAAAAAGATAATTACAAATCATTAATAGAAAAAACAGATCAAGCAATTGCACGCCTGACCCAACGTCTTAACACATTCCAGGCTGCTTATAGAAAAAAACCAGTTATAAGAGAACAAGTGCTACTAGAGTACAATCGTGAAGTTACGATGCAAAACTTTGGCAAAAATATACTTGCGGCAGCGGCCAAAGACAAATGGTTAGTAAACGAACTATCGGGTCGTATGCGTCACCTCGTGGGAGGCGACACGCTTGCTCTAAAGTTTGCTGATTTAATCAAAACTGACCCACAAGAAGTACTGGCAAAAATCATGCAGTATATTGAGGCTGGAGATCCTACGCCGCACAAAGAATATGCTGCTACTATTGCTAAACTTTACGGTAGAGGGCAAAGCCCAATGGAGGATATTGTTAGTACACTAGCTGACTATCTGACAAAATTTGATAAACTTAAAAGAAAGAAAATGATACTGCCACCGCGTAACGACTTTAATCGTTACACAACAATTGCAGACTTTTTAAGTGTAGTCGACGAATACCCAGACCCAGATCAAAACGCCGCCGCTGCTACTGAAAAACAAAATGTCAAAGAGCTGTATAGAGACAATAGTTTAATTGTTTTAATTCCGTTAGATGAAAAAGCATCATGCTATTACGGAAAAGGCACACGTTGGTGTACTGCTGCATCCAACGCCAATAGATTTAAGTATTACTCAAAAGATGGCCCATTATACATAATAATTCCAAGACAGCCATTGGATCAGAATGATCGATATCAATTCCATTTTGAATCAAGACAATATATGGATGCCCGGGATCAGGGAATTGGAATGCCCGGTATTGAAAAATTAGTTCAAAGATTTCCAATACTTACTAAAATCTTACAACAGCCTGCTGAAAAATTTAAGATACCTCCATTGATTGGGCCCGAGTACAGAAAAATTATTGCCGACTTCACTCCGACTGCTAAAGCCGAAATAACTCAACTAATTCAAAAATACGAAAGTAGAATACTTGATTTTGGTATTAAACAATTAGATGAATACGGTATAAATTTACATTCAGAAGAAATTCAAATACGTGAACTATTTCCCGAATACTTAAATCAAGTTATTCAACTATTAAACAGCAATAAAGTTAAATTCTGGAAAGAGCTACAACAGGTACCCAGTCAGGAAAGCAACGAAAATGTTATTGAAACAAAATTTCTAGCCGATACTGCCCTTGCCGATGCTGCAACAAAAAGTCGAGTATATACCAGATTAGTTATGTACTTAAAAAAATCAAATGTATTCAATGGTCCCGAAGGATCTCATCCAGACGCCATACCACACATAGCAGATTTGTTATTACGTGACCCGCTTGCTAGATTCATTATGAAAAATCTAGCTCAGTTATATACTACTGAATTGCAGAGGAGCGGGCATGCGTTATAGAGAAATAATTGAGGCTATCGAATCTGATGATGCATTATTTGGCCCAGGTACTGGTATAGAAAAAGCCTGGCGCGGTGTAGCCAAGTACATGAGTTGGTTTCCTAAGGTGTATACAGTGCTGAGACAGTCTGGAAAAATATACGGAGAACTCAAAAGCAGGACTGGCACTAGCGACCCCGAATTTAGTGAGATAGTGGCGGTTGCTACCCCGCCAGAACTTGTGGCACTGGCAGCTGAACTAAAAAAGATTGCCGAAATTACAGAATGGGAATATCAGAGACAGCGTAGGGTAGACGAAACCCCCGAAGACGATATGTTTGCTCATAGAGAAATTAACAGATTTTTGATTTTTGGATTATCTGGCATAGATTATAAATCCATTGAGTTTGGTGATATTGATCGCAGCGACTATCCAGACTTGCACGGTTATGTAAGCTATGCAGAATTTAAACCAGGAATAGTACCAGCTGGATATGAATCATTAAATGATGACGAACTAGAGTATTTAAATGACGATTTGTATCGGTCTGGACATATGTATGATTTAATGCATAGCCAGTTGTTTGGGTCATAATGAGAAGCAAAGAATTTATCAATGAAAACAACGACCCATTTACAGATGATAGTGAAGCATCTCAATGGTTCAAAGAAATTACTAAAAGGATAGTAAGTGGAAATACTCCAGTTGACCTCAGACATGCAAACCGAAGGGAATGGCTGTTATTTAATACTGATGGCATTTATGCACCCGGGGGTTTTATAGAATGGGTTGACGAGTATGTTGGTAATGACATTGCTTGGGAATTAAGAAAATCGCGGCATAAATCAGACAAAACAGTATTATCAATTATTAATAAATTTAATAAATGGTTAACTATTTGGGGATATGTTGGCAAACATGGTGAAATTGATGCAGAGTTTTAATAAGTAAAAAAATGAAATTTAACGAAATTAACAATGACAAGACCAACGATGAATTGTTTGGTCCAACAAGCCTGCGAGATCGTCTTCATGCACAACTAAATGCACTTGATAATAAAATAATGCAGGAATATGATGATCTCGGATTTGAAGCATTGATGAATACCAAGGTTTATAGTAAACTATTTGATAAATGGGACGATGGTGAACACGACCCTAATGATGTAATTGCTTACTATGAACCCGTGCCTGTAGTTATGCAGGCAATAGCTGAAATGGAAGATGTTTCCCAGAATGCATATGACTATCTGGATCTCGAAGAAAGCAACAATTCAGATTCTGATCTGTTTGCTGACAACACAGCATCGCGCCTGGCTAGATATTTTAGTGAGAAGGCTATAGCATGGAAACAACTGGCAGATGAACAACGTGCTATTGAGGACGACGAAGAATACGCCGATGGATTTGAAAATACTGCCTATGCCCTTGAAGAAGTTGCAAATGCGTTCAAGCTAGGCATGAAAGCCGGGCTTAAAGAATTTAGAATGTTGGACACAGATCCTAGAGAAAATGTTGCAGAAGAAATTGAAGATGCGTTGGGTATTGATATCTATGCACTTGCCTACCCTGCTATGAACGAGTCAGATAACAACAATAAGTCAGACCGTGATATGTTTGGTAACAATAAGTTAGCATCTACAATTGCATCTCGATTTGAATTCCCTGAGGGTGGCAATCTTGGATACACCGAAGGCGGTGGTGGCATTGGCTATGGTGGGCAGCGTACAAATGGACTAGTTATTGTTAACAGATCAACTAATCAAGTTGCCTTTGTTCCAGACTTTACATATTTTGACGAAGAGCCCACGCAGGAAACACTGGAAGAATGGTGGTACGACGATAGTCCCGATTACGCACTGGATAAACTTCCACTTACTTTACAGACTATACAAAAAATTCTGACACTTAATGAGAGCGACGACGATCTTTTTAGTACCAGAGCAGCGCCGCCACCTAAAAATTTACACCTGTTGAAACGATGGGCAATTTCCCATCCAACAGCACCAAAGTCTAGAGCATTTAGAATTGTAGCAGAATTTGGTATTTACCGCGGATTAAATTTATCTCAAACATTACATATATTGTCCGAAATGGATACGAAGCATGGTCGGGAAGAGGGCATAGACGAAGACGAGGCTGAACAGTTATATAGAGCATACGAAATGGTTTATGATGCATGGGTACCAAACAATCCGGACGACATTGATCAATCGGCGGCTTATTATTGGAATGAACGTCCAGGTCAGCTCGACGAAATTGATGACAACATGTTTTCTAGTAGATCCACTAGATTTGAAGGGCACGATTTTCCAAATGGTGGCCGTTACGGATTTAAGATCCACTTAGGTGGGTATGATGGTTGGTCCGACTTAATGATTATGGATAGATTCACACAAGAAGTAGTGACCGTGCCCGAATGGGACTTAGATGCTGACCCAAAAGATATAACTCAAGCCGAGTTAACAGATTTATTTTTTGCGGTCAAGTCAAAAAATAACAATGGATTAAATGAAGTAGCAGATGATGACTTGTTTGGGCAGGATAACACTATAGACAGAATTCACGACGCATATGGCCGCATTGCTGATTATGGTAACGACGGGTATGAGATCCTGGATTTCTTGGGCGGCGCCTATAATCAGTTAAGCGACAAGTACGACAGCGGCGGCGACATAGACGATATAATTGCACGATCCAATGCTGTTGAACGTAAACAGTTATTGCTTGATTTAGAATATATTGCTGACCGTTGCGACGAACAATACGGAAACGTAAACGAAGCCGATGATGACATGTTTGGATCAGGTGTCAGACAACAAATGATTGCACATATGACTGACTGTATCAATGGATGGAAAAAAGATTCTGTAACCGATCCCGATGGATTAGATGATATAATAAGCTGGGCAGAAGAAATTCGTAACAATATGAAAATTGATTTTCGCACTGGAATGAAACAGCTAATAAATTTGTCATCAAGTCAAGGATGGGCGGATCAGATAATTGAGTGGGCAGGCGAAAGAGGTATTGATATGGATACTGCATATGCTATTGCCAATCGAGAATTAGAAGAAGCCGAAATGGATATAGCAGAGCCCCCGGAGCGTCCACGTAAGACCAAAACTAAAAACACCCCAGACATTAACTTAAATCCATTTCAGACACAGGCTGATCAACCATTGACTAATCCCAATGCACCAGCAGGGTCCAATAACAATCCTGTTAATATGCGTCGTGCAGACCAACGTACTACATTAAACAAAACTGCCAGTATTACTCCCACCGGTGATATGAAAAACATGCTAGGACGTATGCGTAATGTTAGCATCGATCCCAATTTGCCAGGCTATCCAGACCAGGACCCAAACACACTACCTAGCGTTGATGTAAACACCAGTAACTTACCAGCAGTAGCAGGGCAGGCATTACGAGCAGCAGGCGTACAAAGTCCCGAATTTCATCAAGTAGCTAACTTGCCTGGCAACATGGCAGCACAGATACGACAACTTGGTAGAGCACTGTTTGGCAGTTTGACAATGACTCCTACTAATCGTATATACATGATTGCTAATCTAGGAGGACAAGGTCCAAATAGTACGCAGGAAGTTAGTGCAGTAGCTAACTTTTTAAAACAACATGGCCAAGATCGCGGCCCTGGAGAAATTGACTTTGATGCAATTATGCCAGGTTACCGAGCAGAAACACGCATGTTTACCGCATCTGGTATACGTTGGATGTTAGTAAAAGACTTTGCAGGACAATATATCTATTCATGGCCTGAAGAAGATAGTGCAGATGCTACACCTCGTTTAGACGAATATGAAGTCGACGAAGGTGCATTGGATTGGGCTAAAAAGGCTGCTGCCGCTACAGCAATTGGTGCGGCAGGTGTGGGTATGTTTGGAACAGGACAGCCTAATGCACCTGTACAACAACCTGCACAAGTAGCTGCACCTGTTGCAAAACCTGCACAACCAACAGCGCAACATATAGAACATATGCAAAAATCATTGTCTAGACCAAATGCACAATTGCTAATAACAGTTGCACGTAAGCACGGGTTAGAGGGTGACGAACTAGCACAATTCCTAGCACAAACAGCACACGAGTCTGCAGGATTTGGCATTGCTGGCATGAAAGAAAAACCACAGCCAGGGAAGAAGAACTATTTTGCCAAATACAAACACAATGCGGGCAACAAATCGGTCAATGACGCTAAGAAATTTTTTGGACGTGGATTTGTACAGTTAACTGGCAAATACAATTATGCAGAAGCATCTGAGTATCTATATAAGAATCATCTGGTTAAAACACCAGATGCACTGTTAAGAAATCCAGACTTAGCAGCAGATCCAGTGCTGGCGGCCGAAATTGCAGTTTGGTTTTGGAAAAGATTTGTACAACCTAATGTCAATAATTTTACTGATACTGCATCGGTTACTAAAAAAATTAATCCAGCCATGCGCGGATTTGACGATAGAAAAAACAAATTTGCTGCCCTTAAGCAAATAATGAAGAAGTGATAAATATCCTAAAGGATTTCAAATGAAAAAATATCTACTATCGCTTGCTCTTATATTCACATCTGTGTTTGGTTATGCATGGGAACAACGAGCACCACTACCCCCACAGGCTTGCCAAGTACATAGTCCATATGGATTTGCTGCAACACAACGACCAGCACAACCGATTTGCCGCGAAGCATATTTGGTAGCATATGATGCACAAGTTAAGATTCCTGTTTATGTTGCATATACATTATTACCACAGAACGCATTGGGCTGCTGGCCGCGTACTAATGCATTTGTTGCCGACCAAAGTTTGGGTGGTACAGGTGCTCGCCCGGATGACTATGCTGGCACAGGATATGACAAAGGTCATGCTGCACCCGACGGAGATTTAAGCTGGAGTCAACAAGTAGAGTATGAGTCATTCCTAATGACCAACATGTATCCGCAAGCAGGTTCGTTAAATAGAGGAATTTGGAAATTACTTGAAACTAGTGTACGTGGTTGGTCTGTACAATTGAATCAGAGTTTTACAATTTATGTTGGCGGCGTTTATGGAGCTGGTGATAAAGTTATTGGTAACGGTGTGCTGGTTCCACATGGATATTACAAAATTGTAATTAACAATAACACAGGTGCAGTTGCAGGTTGGGCTTTTCCACATGTTGCACCATATCCAAATTTGGGTAACGATCTGACTAAATTTCGTATGCCAATTTCTGACATAGAAATGGCAGCAGGCGTGGATTTTAAACTTCCGCCAAATTCCAAAGAAGTGCAACCGGGACAAGAGTGGCCCGTAGACTTTGGTGCATTAACCAACGCCAAACGTGCCAAGTGCGGCAAAAACGCTGACTAAAAAAAAGGGCTTGACAGCCCTGCCCGTTTTTGTTATAATTGCAGCATGAAGACACTATCTTTTACTGTTGCAAAAACACAACACCCTAATCCTAGGGTGCATAATCTGTTGTTTTCCAGCAACAGCCCGTTTAAACCCAAAAAAGTGCTGAAAAAAACAGCATTTCGTCGTCAAATTAAGCATAAAAATCAGCAAAATTTCGGTTGACAGCTAGCCTGAAAGGCGCTATAATACATACATAGACAGCAACAAACAGGAGTTTAAAATGGATACAGGTTTTGACATGTACACAGATGCCGGTGATGCAGTGGCACAAAAGATTGTAGATCTCAGCAAGGCAGCTGGTCTAAACTGGGCGCAGACCCAGCAGCTGATGCAGTTGGTTGCTCAACAAAAGTCTGACCAATTCGGTGAGCTCTCGGATACAGCGGTGCGCGAAGTGGTGTACTCGCGTTGCGGTTTTAAAACAAGTTTTTATTCCTAAGGAGCCGGGTATGAATGTGTATAAAGTTTACAGTGGCAAGTCGGGTTGTATGTGCGGTTGCCTGGGCAAGTATTCCTACACGGCAGATGGTGCTGTAAATCACGGTCCGGGCTATGATGTTAGCGACAAAGTGAGCGAGCGCAGCGTCAAGATCATTGCCAACAAAGTGTTGCGTAATAGCAACAAAAAGATTGAAGATGGCATTGCCTATGTTGAGCAAAATGGTAGGATTTTGGCTGCTTATTTCAACTAAAACGGTTGACAATCTAGCCCGAAACTGCTATAATACACACATGAACAGCAACACACTGGAGCACATGATGGCAATCATACACAATGTTCAAATCTACCCTATCTATGCTTTCCATGTGAATGATCACAAGGTGCTCGGAGAGGAAGAGTTCGACACCCGTGAGGATGCACTCATGTGGGTGGAATCCTACAATCGACATCGTGACGTCTGGAACATAAATGGCTGGCTTGAGGAAGGCAACGGCGTCGTTGCAGTCTACACTGGTGCCATTGATGATGAAACAGGAGAGAACCTATGACTGATCAGACCATGCGAGTGATCCCCAGCGTGGGTGAAGCAGGCTTGGACACAGAAGCCAGTCCGGGCAACGGCAAGTTCTATGTCCGTCTCTACGATGGATCCTATGATGTCTGCGGCTTTGACACCATCGAAGAAGCCTGGGAAGAACTGGTTGACATAGTGGGCTTTTGATCGTATAATACACACATGAACAGCAACACACTGGAGCACACAATGGAAACACTAACCCGCATGGAAGAACTACAGAACGTCTTCTGGGATATGTACAAGGATGCCTACGGTTTCCGCCCACGTGGCATCAGCACACACCTTTGGGATGAGTCCAAGTTCAACCGGGAGTTTGACTTCCTGCAGAACGAGATTATCAAGAACGATCAAGAGCGCAAGATCGCCGAGCACGAGGCAGCACATGCCTTTGAGATGCGAGTGCAGAGCATCATAGCCTGCGGTGCTAAGGACCGTGAGATGGCCCTGCGTTGGATCCACGAAGCAGAGGGCAGCAACGGCGACGACGAGTTCCTGTGCTACCTGGTGGGCTTGCCCTACCGCTACTTTGTGGTTGACAAGGCCTAAGAACCCTGCTATAATACACACATGAACACAAAGGAGCACAAAATGAAAGTTTATTCACTGTTAGGGTTTTTCGACTACGAAGGTTCGACCTTGGTAGGTGTATTCGGATCCGTAGAGGATGTGATCGAATGCGTCAAGTCCGTCACCGACCATTGGTACTACCACGATATGGGATACGTAGAGTCCGAACTGGGCGAGAAGATAGACGATGTATTGCAGGTGGTGGAGTACGTGGATTTCAAAAATTTCCGCAATAAATTTAAAGTGGTTGACAAGGTGTAAGAACCTTGTTATAATACACACATAGACAGCAACACACACTAGGAGCACAAAATGACAGACTTTCAAATGTGGATGACAGTGGCAGTGATCATAGGGATCTTTGCCGTTAAGGTATGGATACTGACTAAGATCTAAGGAGCAGACAATGGCATCATATATGGACGCAGTCGCTGGTAACCACACCAGCCAACCTAACTATGACCCACGGCATGGTGGCCCTTATGATCGGGGCAGTGCCGACAGTTACTACAGTCGTGGATATCATCCGCACTACTACGAGGGTGACACCAGCACCACACCTCGTGTGGACTTGGAGAACATGACTGCCGCTGAGATCACAGCCTACACCGCAGGCTTCAACGACAATGAATCGTTTGGTGATTTCAAAGATTGGGGTTAAACAAGTTTGTTGCAAAAAAACAACAAAAAACGGTTGACAAACGGACAAAACCGCAGTATAATATACACTTACACAGCAACAAATAGGAGTTAGAAATGTCTACTGCTACTTACAATGCGCTCACTGAGCAAGAAAAACGCCAAGTTCGCATGTATGGTGTTACCGAGGCTGGCATGCGTGAAAGTGTTGAGTCTAGCCTTACTTTTAAACTGTCGGGTCCTGCAATGATTGTAGCCAGCATGATGAGTGATGCACAAGAAATGATGGCTTACGAGCAACCCGATTTTAATGTTATCGAAGATCAACGACAATTGCTAAATCGTGCTAAATGGGTCTTATTTGAATATGTTATGAAGGTAGCCAAATGATGGAATTCGATGTTGAAGATTCTAACCGCAATCGTCGCAAGTTCCTTAAGGCCATACTGCCGTCAATGATAGACCAATTGGGACTTACTAACAGCAGAAAGGCTCTGCTGGTCAAGATTGATGCTGACATTGACAGCGCAGATGGTCCAAATTTGGGTTGCACTATTAATTTAGATTTTATTGATAGCTATATGGTTTTGGTTAAGCCCGGACCATTGCTAGAAGTCGCAGCCACACTAGCACACGAAATGGTTCATGTGCGACAGTATGCTAAAGGCATGCTCAAGCCAATGAGTCGTGGTAAGTTTTCATGGATGGGTAAAGTGTATCCCAAGAAAACCAAGTACTTAGATATGCCGTGGGAACTCGACGCTTTCGCAAAACAAGAAATTGTTATGCGCCGAGCAATCGAAGTTTAATTAACATTAGGTGGATTTAAAATGAAACACTACGAAGTTACATACAGCCTGTTAGCGCGGGATCGTGCAAATATTCTACACGGTATTGCTGGTATGCAATATTTGAAAACTGTAGTGCAAGCGGTGTCCCCCGGACAAGCTATGCAAATTGTCGAAAGCATGTTTGGTGGACGCGATCGCGTTCAAGTTGGATCTGCATATTCGGTAAAATGAAAAGAATTTTGGTTACACTGCCGGCCAAAATGTGGTTGACAACCGCAACAAATGGCAGTATACTTAGTACTGTGTTTAGTTCGAACACATTTTTTTAACTTAACTCTAATAGAGGTGTTTATATGTCTAATGACAAATCTTTCCGTGTAGCTGGTGTTTCAACTGTTAAAGGTAACTACAAAGTTCGCTTTGCTAATGACCTTAGCCGTGTCAAAGTCCTAATGAAAACAGGACACACCGAAATTGAGCTGTGCGAGTTGCCTAGTGCAATGAGCAAAGGCGAAGCAGTAACTTTCCTTAAGACTACCGAGCTAGTCAATCGTCCCGAGTATCTTCAAGCCATTGAAGCCGCGGATGCTAAGTACAACCAAGATGCTAAGACTGTGGTTGTTACTAAGGCTAAGGCTAAGCCTAGCCTTTCTAATATTAAGGCACGTGGTACTAAAAATACCGCAAGTGTGGGCATCAAGGCCCACGAAGCGGCATAAGCAAGTTATGCCCAATATTAGAAAAGGGCAATTTGCCCTTTTCTATTTGCAATACGTTTAATTTCATATATAATACTACAAAGGTAATATATGAAATTAAAAATATGCGGTATTGATTACGAAGTCTTGTACAAGACACCAGAAGAAATGCAAGGTACTATTGGACTTGCAAGATTTAATGATCAAGAAATTTGGATTGGTAATCAATTTACTGAACAAACTAAAAAGATTGCATTGTGGCACGAAGTATTACATATACTGGACCATGCTTACAATCTTAAAATGACTGAAGAACAGGTTAAGTTTCAAACTCATGCATTGATTGCATTAGTAGAAGATAATCCAGAAATATTTAAAGGATAATAAAATGGCAACAGCAAAATCAGTAAGCAACCTCGGCGACAAACTAGTAAAAGTAAATGAGAATTTTACTATCAATATGTACGACAACGGCTTCATGATTGAAGTTGGTGGTCGTAATAAAAAGGGCGATTACACTAATGCTAAAATCATGTGCTCAAATGTTGAGCAACTAGTAGCATTGGTACAAGAAGCCTGCTCAATGGAACGAGATTCTTAAGGAGATTAAAATGATTCGAAACTTCATCAACATTGTTGAAACTGGGTTAAGTGAAGCACCAGTTGATATTGAACAAGTTGCTAGCCAACTTAATTTTTTACCTACTCATAAAAAAGATTTGACTTATAGTCCAATCCAGCAAAGTGTTGATCAAACCAATATTGATCAAATGCCTGCTTTGAGTTTTGGTAAAAGCAGTCAGCAATTTATGTTACAAACAGTAACAGCAGATGGTCACGAGACTCAGAAAGCTGTGGCTGTTGGGGATATTATTGTCAGTGGGCCTAGCAAAGAAAAATATAATATCGGCGGAGAAGCTAAACTTATAAAGAACTATCCTGTTGATGCAGGCAATGGTCGCAGAAAGCCCGATGTCAGCGCCGAGCGAATGGTGGCAAAGTATACTGGCTCCGAGTCAGTTAATTTTGTTGCATCCTGGGGAGAACAAATGGTTCTCAAACCCGGCGACTTTCTTGTAAAAGAAGATGAAGGTAAGTATTATAGAATTGCTGCCTTTGAATATAATCAAACCTACAATCCACCTGGAAAATAATAATGGCACAACATGGACGTTACTGGAGTTGCACTCCTTTTGCAGATTGGATTAGAGGTACTCCTAAACTAGACATGGGTACCAGCGAGCAATGGGACGACTGGACTGACCAAGCTAAAGGCTATCACCCTGTTCGTTATTGGATTGCCGAAGAAGGACTTGGCCATGTCCAAGATTTTGTAACCTGGCCTGTAAGGAAACTATATGATATCAAGTACTACATTAACAACCGTTGGGTTAGTCGCACTCATGGTCTTACCGCTCATGCCCGGGATATTAAACCGGGTGAATGGTGCGACGTGGGGAACCGCTTTTTGCCTTGCTTATTCAATGAGCTGGTGGATTTTGTTGAGATAGAACAAGCCTGGCATCACATTGCCTGGGGAGATAAAGAAGCCCGTGCCAAATACAATCCTCCATTTTGGGCAAGTGGTTGGTTCCGCTGGCGCACATGGCGTTGTCCCCAAGCAGGTCTTGATCATCTCGACTGGGCAATGACCTTAACGATGGGAACAGACTGGGGAGTGGAAGAAACTGATCCTAATCATGGTAAGCCAACAGGTCAGGCTGTTCGTGCCAAGGAAATCAAAGAACTGTATCTATGGTGGACCACTGTGTATCCTGCTCGGCCAGATCCGCATGATGCCAGCGGCTGGACTGCTTACTGTGAAATGTTACGTATCAAACATGGTAACAGATGGATTGGGATTTCTGAGAAAGACGCTGCTAGTAGAAATGCAAGTAGCAAGGCCATGAAACTATTAGACAAGATTGAAAAAGCCTACGAAAAAGAAGATACTGAAATGATGATCCGATTGATTAAGGCTCGTGATAGTTTGTGGACATGATATGCATCAAAGCGCTCACGATACCGGATATCTCTTTTTTCAAACATACGTACATCCCAAGCCGCCTGCTGTTATTGTAGAAATTGGTTCAGCGGGACCACACCCTGTACTCAGATCGTTTGCCCCAGCAACATCTAAATATATCGGTATTGATATGATTGAAGATAAGAATGTTGACATTGTAGTAAGCGATCCATATACATTACCGTTTGATGATAATTCGGTAGATGTTATAGTAAGTAGTTCATGTTTTGAACATTCAGAATTCTTTTGGTTATTATTTAATGATATAGTTAGGGTTTTACGGCCTGGAGGAATATTTTATTTAAATGTACCATCCAATGGTAACTTTCATAGATATCCTGTAGACTGCTGGAGGTTTTATCCTGACTCGGCAAAAGCACTATGCAACTGGGCAAATAGAAGCGGGCATAAACCTATTGTTTTAGAATCTTTTACAACCGAACAAACAGAAAGAGATATCTGGAATGATTATATTGCTGTGTTTTTAAAAAGTGTAGACTATTTAGATTCTTATCCTAATAGAATGGTACATAAAATATCAAACTATACAAATGGAATGATTTATGATTCTAATGATATTTTACAATACCATGAATATTCTGAAGATGTTCGTAGAATACATCAAGGCTATAAATCTAAATCATGATTAAAATTTTGATATAATATATAGACTTAATTTATAAATACTTTATTAACTTGGAGATTCCAATGAAAAAATTATTAATTGTAACAATTTTGGCAAGTGTGGCAACATTGTCTTTTGCGCAAGGGCGGCATGGACACAATCACATGTATGCCGCAAACGATTGGGTTGGGCCGTTGATCATTGGTGGTATTGCAGGTGCAATCATTGCACGTGAAGCACAACCAACTTATGTACAACCGCAGCCAGTATATATACAACCACAACCGGTGTATGTGCGACCACAAACTATTTACATAGACCGAAGTACTATTGGTCGTCAGTTGGTCTGCTCCGAATGGAAAGAAATTCAAATGGTCGATGGCTCAATTTATCGAGAGCGTAGCTGCTACACACAATGATCGTCCGCCTGGCAAACAAGATTGGACAGCTACATGGCAGGTTCTTCATGTGGCTGGGCCGCAAGGCCGAAAGCAATCCTTGGTGGGCAGTGGCCTTGACTGTGTGGGCACTGTATGAGATTGGCGAGCATATTGCAGGTCCTGTGATGGCTGTGCTGTATGCAACCGGGCACATGACATTTAATTAACTACCATGACTCCGCTAGATTTCAAGACACAGCAGGTGGTGAATTCTATAGTGGATGTGATAGAGTTGGCTTATACGCAAGGTAGGACCGTGACCTTTAGAACCATCTTTACTTTTTTACAGTTTCCCCAAGCAGCCTGGGCGGATGACGAAGATCTTGATGAACCCATAGTGGTCACATGTGAGAGTGATTTGGTCATGATACGAGCAATGATTAGCAGTATGTTTGCTGTGAGGCATTGACTTGAAAGCAGAAAAAGAAACCATCTACCATTTCACTTGCTCGGAGTGTCGGGGATGGTTTAGTATTGCTACTATGGAAGCGTGGAAACCAAAGAAGTTATACTGTCCACATTGTGGCAAATTATTTGAGGAGATTGTATGTTTATTGGGTTAATGGGTGTTGACAATGATGGTAAAACTATGTATACTCCTAATGGTAATAAGATATTTTTCACACTGCCTTGGGGACTAGCGTGGAATGTACAACGGATACAACATTGGATCGCTCGGAAGACTTGGAGATAAATATAAGTTATTGCTGTATGAAGCAAAGAGAAAAGTGTTCTGGACGCGGGTTCGACTCCCGCCAGGTCCACCAAAAAGGAATTCATGAACGACAAGTACACAATTTGTATAGTATGTGAGCATTTTGATACTGATCGAAAAGTTTGCAACAAGTGCGGATGCTACATGCCGGCTAAAACTTTAATACCATTTGCACATTGTCCAATTGGTAAATGGTAAGTTTCTTTTTGATGGGCCTGCCCTGGTTTCGACAGAGCAACAAGTAAATGAGTGGACAGCTCGGCAATGCAGAAGCCGCAGGACTAAGGTAACTTTAGTCGCTATGCTCATAGCATAGAAAGACGAAGCTTGGTTGTAGACGCAAAATCCGTAAATGCAAACGCAAATACAACAGGTACTGTAAAAGTTACTATGGGCAAAAACTTCCGTTTCGGACGTCAAGCCGCTAATGACTCAGCAGTTTTACTAGCCGCTTGATTGCTAGACCCGAGGTAGTTATACCTTGTCACCAAAAATAGCAAGAACCCGCTTCGGCGGGTTTCTTCTTATGTAACACAAATGTAATAATTAAAATTAATTAGACGGGTAAATATTGGTATGAAGACATACCGATCTATCTTCGTCAGCGATGTTCACCTCGGTACCAGGGATTCTAAGGCAGATCAACTCAATAATTTTCTCAAAAACAATACCTGTGACACACTATACCTTGTAGGAGATATAATTGATGCCTGGCGAATTCAACAAAACAAATGGAGATGGAAACAGAGCCACACTAATGTGGTCCGTCGTGTTCTCGGTCATGCTAAACGTGGTACTCGTGTCGTTTATATTGCAGGAAATCATGACGAATTCTTGCGCCCGATGATACCATATGGGTTCAGTTTTGGACTCGTTGAGATACATAATCAAACAGAACATATAGGTGCTGATGGCAAACACTATCTTGTAGTGCATGGGGATATGTTTGATGGGATAACCCGCTTGGCTCCATGGATAGCATTCTTAGGTGACACTGCCTATGATATTATTTTAATTTGGAATACCAGATTTAACTGGGTAAGACATAAATTAGGTTTTGGTTATTTTAGTCTGAGTCAATATTTAAAACATCGCGTTAAAAAAGCTGTCGATTTTATTTTTCACTTTGAACATAATCTTGCTAACTACTGTAAGAAGAGAGGGTATGATGGCGTAATATGCGGGCATATACATCATGCTGAGATTAAAGAAATAGATGGCATCACTTATATGAATGATGGTGACTGGGTTGAAAGTTGTACAGCACTAGTAGAACATCACGATGGACGTTGGGAAATTATAACTTGGACACAGGAAAACGATAATGTGGACTCTAATACTAATAGCCATGCACATAAACAATCCCGCTGATCAACCGGGTAGGATAGAGCTTGAATTTAAAGATAAAATAAGTTGCGAGGTAGCCCTAGGATCAATGAAGTTTGAATTAAAGTTTAAAAATTTTAAAGTAGAAGGTGTATGTACAAAAAAACAATCTTAATCATTACTGATAATTTACCGGAGCAAATAAATGGCGTTGTCACAACCTATAAGAATATTCAGGCACGTGCGATTCTGGACGGTTATAATGTTGTATTCCTTACTCCCCTGGAGTTCTTACATGTTAGTTGCCCAGGCTACCGTGAGATTAAAATTTCGGCTCCCTGGCAAATTGGGAAAAAGATTAGGAAGGTGGCTCCGGATTATATACATATCGCCACAGAAGGTCCTCTTGGTCTGTACGCTAGATTTTATCTTGACCGGCACCATCGTAGGTACAATACTGCTTACCATACTAAATTTCCTGAGGGGTTGAAAAACGTTTTAGGTATTCCTGAATCTATTACTTGGAAGTACGTTCGTTGGTTTCATAAACATAGTGGTCGTGTATTGACCACTACTGATAGTATGGTCAAAGAACTTAAAGATAACGGATTCTGGGGAGATATCAAATCATGGACACGTGGTGTTGATAGAGATATATTCAATCCTAGCTATAGAACCGATACTGTAGTCAATGGTCCAATACTACTTTGCGTTTGTAGAGTAAGTCCAGAAAAGAACTTAGATGTTTTTTGTAGTTTAGATTATCCTAACGCTACTAAAATACTAGTAGGTGATGGACCTGACCGTGCTAGATTAGAAAAGTTATATCCTGATGTAGAGTTTGTAGGATTTAAAACTGGTAAAGAATTAGCAAAATATTATGCGATGGCCGATGTCTTTGTGTTCCCTAGCAAGTGGGAAACATTCGGCATTGTAATGATTGAAGCTATGGCATGCGGCACACCAGTTGCTGCTTACCCAGTTCAAGGTCCATTGGATGTAGTTGATCAGGGTGTTACTGGATTCACAGACCAAGACCTTGCCACTGCTGTGCATCGCTGTTTGGGATTGAACAGAGACGGAGTACTACAAGGTAGCCAACGTTGGAGTTGGGATAATGCCTGGAATATATTCCGAGACAATCTTACTCCGCTTTAATCTTCGTAGTCTTGTCTTAGGTCGGGGTCGATTAATTGTCCCTGCATCAAATATATAGGACTCTTGCGATAGATAATGGCATCATGAAATGGGTCCGTTAGTATCTTAATACACCATACTAACGCAACACGACGGCTTTGTATAGCAGTAAGTTGTATCATACGAAACACCACAGCAGCAACACCTAACCATAGCCAGCCCATGCCCACACGATTAAAAAATGTCATTGTGTCTTGTGCAGGCACTAACAAGTTCATAGTTTCAGCATCAAAGAATGCCAGCAACGGAACGGCCAACCAACAAGCAATTAATACTCGTTTACGTTTTAAATTATATCCAATTTTGATTTCTTCTTTGTGCTCTTGTGTAGCTTGATTGTATGTGTCATAATCTTTTGGTTCAAAAAAGAAATGACCTGCTTGTCTTGTGGTCATTGAGATTAACCAGGCTATGTATGCGCTGACTACAGGATCAACAAACAAATAAACATATGCTATTATAAATGATAGAGCACTGATTAAGTGTAAGAATTGATTAATACGACTATGGTGATAGTAGCGATGATCGTCCCATCGCTGTTGACGCAGTGTTTCCAGTATAGACATATAGTGTTCCTTGTGTGGTATTTATTAGTTAAAAATATTTTTCTAAGGTTGTAACACAATTTTAATATTAATGCATTTAAACATTAATATTCTAAGTGTAATATTTGCGTAATGATTATATCTGTAAATACGTGTGTGCGATGCACACACTCAAAATATCAGGAGCACATTATGAGATTAGAAGACCTAGCCGCAAGATTAGTAGCCGTAGAAGCCAAGTTAGCAACACTAACTGGTACAGAAGTTAACACCGACAGTGCCACAAGCATTGACGAATTAGATGCAAGATTATCCATTGTTGAAGTTCAAGTTGATCAATTAATCGCAGTAAAAACTCAAGAACACGTTGACGCTATTGTTGCAGCAGTAGCACAAGCAATTGAAAGCATTGAAGAAGCAGTTGCAGAAGTAGTTGCACTTTCTCCAAGCGCCGAAGTACCAGCAGCCGCCGACATTGTTGCTGACGTTGTTCAAGCACAAGCAGAAGCAGAGCCACTTGCTCATGAAGAAGTTGCTGATATCGTTTCAGCCGCAGTTCAGGCAGTTGTTACCGCAGAGCCAGAAGTTGTAACAGATCCAGTTGCAATTACAGCCGCTATCATGGAAGCAGTTGCTGACATGCCAGCACCAGCACCAGAAGTAGCACAACAAGTTGCCGACGCAGTTGCTGAAGTTATTGCTACTGCCACTGGTGTTGAAACAGTTGCTCCTGAAGTACAACAACAAATTGTTGAGGCAGTTGCTACCCCAGCAGATCCAGCATTGGATGCAATCGAAGCACGTTTAGATGCTGCCGAAGCCAAAGTTGATACACTATTGGGAAAGTAATTTCCGGATTCCGGCAAATATTCAATAAATTGTTCAAGTAACGAGAAAGGTAGTTTAGGCTACCTTTCTTTATGACATAAATATTTTTATGATAACAACAGATGAACAGGCTTGGGTTGCCGCAGAAGTTAACGACCTTTGGCTATTTGATAAATTAATTCTATCTCGGAAATTGGGTTATAAGTGTGGCCCAGCTGGCATTCCTGTGTCCACGCCCGGCAACTATATTGTTAGACCTATTAGTAATCTTAAAGGAATGGGAATAGGTGCCAGTGTTCGTTATATACAAGACTCAACAGATCATCTGCCAGCAGGGTACTTTTGGTGTGAAATTTTTGCAGGCAGACACATAAGTGTAGATTATAATTACGGCGTGCCTGTGCTAGCAGTCGAAGGTTTCAGAGAAGCTGATGATCCTTTGTATCGTTTTTCTAAATGGGTAAAGGTCAGCGACCTGAATCATATACCATTGGAAGTGTCAGTGCTACGTAAATTTGAGCATGCCAACATTGAATTTATTGGCAACAAAATAATCGAAGTTCACCTGAGAGGTAACCCAGATTTTGTCTACAATAACAGCATAGCTATACCCGTTTGGGAAGATATGGCTGTTGAAGAAACAGACACTCTGCGTTTTATTTCTTCCCCAGACTATCTAAAAAAAGGTTTTCTAATAGATTAATATGCATATTTTTCTTTTGGAAAACTATTATTTGCTTAAATACTACTAGTACAGTAAAATGTGCTCAAGATCTTGCATCCGCAAGATTGATTAACAAAAGGAAATTAAATATGAAGAAAATCGCAATTGCGGCAATGATAGCCGCTGCATCAGTTGTAGCATCCGCACAGGTCACCGTTTACGGTAAACTACGGGTCTACGAAGAATCAACTAAAGTTGGATCTGCAGACGCAGTGACAGCACTAACAAACGATACAAGTCGTTTGGGATTCAAAGGCACTGAGGCACTAAGTGGCGGACTATCTGCTAACTTCACAATTGAAACTGGTATTGGCACAGATGCTCCAGCGGCAACTACACTAGGTGATAGAACTGCTCTAGTAGGTGTATCAAATGCCATGGGTTCAGTTAGTCTTGGCCGTGATAAACATGCTATTGCACGTACACTTGATAACTATGACGCAATGGCTAATGTATATGGCTCTAGTGTAACTACTATCCATACTGCTCAAGGTTCACGTTTACAAAATGCACTGTTTGTTTCTGCAACAGTCATGCCTGGTTTATCTGTTAACTATCAAAATAGCAACAGCGAAGCAGCAGGTGTTACTAATGCACAAGCAGGTAGTATTGAATTCATTCGTGGTCCAATGGCTGCTACTGTAGCATATTTTGATAACGGTACGACAAGCACCACAACCATTGCTGGTGCAAGATATAGCATTGCTAAAACAGGTACTACCGTATTTGGTTTGTACTCAGATGACAAAGTTGTAGGCGTAACATCAACTGGTAAAACAATTGGTGTTAGTCATCCAGTAGGTTCATTTGTGGCTCTTGCTAGCTATGGTGAAAAATCTGGTGCTAAGGCTTATGACCTGGGTGCTACTTATAACCTAAGCAAGCGTACTATGATTCATGCTCGTTATGTCAAGGAAGATACAGCATCTACAACAACCAAATTTGGTTTAGGAATGGAACACAATTTCTGATCCGAGTAGATTGATCTATCAAAAAAGGTAACTTAGGTTACCTTTTCTTTTGACTTTATCTTAATTTTAGTCTATAATTATAATTTGATAGGATGCATCAACATGTATAAAATATTCAAATATGTTTCAATTATGCTCACTTTATTGTGTGGATTTATGATTTATGTACATTGGAATGATCACGAAGTATCAGCCTGGGTCATAGCTTTTACAGGATGGATTGATCAAGCCATTGACAGAGTTTTTAATAAGAAAGAAGATTTGATATGAGCAAATATAAAAGTGTATATACAGAAGTTGAAGTAGAAGTTGATCTGACAGATTTTGATACTGAAGATTTACTTGAAGAATTAGAAGATCGTGGAGCATTATCTTCGCGCACCGGCCCAGGGCCATATGATAGTAAAGAACTAGTAGAACAAATTTGGATGCTTCGCCGAAACGGTAAAGATTACCAACAGATTTTAGATAATTTGATTTATCAAGTCACCGGTCGTATAGTATGACCACCCCTGAATACAAAAAACTTAAACGAGACATTTCTCGTAAAGTTAAATTGGCCAACAAATATCACAAAGAAGTGGTAGAATTACTTGCTCAATGCCCGCACGAAGAACTTGCACCCAAACATGCCACAGTAAATGGGCAATTAGAGAAGTGGCAAGAGTGCAAAATATGCAGTAAAAAGATGTATTTGCCCAAAAAGTAATAATTTTTATTATAGGTTGATTTAACCTATATGCCAAGATCCATAAATATAACAATATTGAGGATCTTATTATGGCAACAGGTTACGGAAGTACAACTTCAACTAGTACCGTTAATATTCAGCTGGGAAATGCAACATTTGCAGTAGCAGACATTGGCGATTATAAAGTAGGTACAAGGGTACGTGTAATTTATGATGATCAAAATTACATTGACGGAATTATTACACAAATTGTTACCGGTGCACAAGGGTCTTCTGTAACAGTAAGTTCCGATTATTCTATAGGATTTGGCTCACGTAGTAGATGGACTTTTTCTGTAGCTGGCGCTATTGGAATTCAGGGCGATACTGGCCCCGTGGGTCCCACAGGTCCAATTGGTCCTGCAGGCGCAAATGGTACTAAGGGTGCAACTGGAGAGCAAGGCATACCAGGAACCGCAGCAGCTATCGGGGCAACTGGCAGACAAGGACTTAGAGGTTTCAACGGTGCAACCGGTCCAATTGGTGACACCGGCCCCCAAGGTGGTGGTGGAGGAACTGGAGCAACTGGTCCAACCGGACCGTCATTCACTATACTAGGTACTATACCAACCGTTGGCACAGATCCTACAAATATAGCAAACGTAGCACTAAGTATTGAGACAGCATTTGGCCCTCCTACTACTAGTTCATCAGTTCTTGCACTAGATACTGGACATTTATGGTTTTATCAAACCGAATGGACAGACTTAGGATATTTTAGAGGAGATACCGGTTCTACCGGGCCAAGAGGTGCAGGATATGTAGGATCTAGAGGGGGAACCGGATTCACTGGAAACATAGGATATACTGGTTCAAGAGGGGTATCGGGTATAGATGGTACACCCGGCGGTGCAACTGGTCCAACTGGATATACAGGTAGTCGAGGAGCAACCGGCACTGGTGCAACCGGGTTGGCGGGAGCAACTGGTTCTACCGGCCCCGCAGGAGTGGGTTCACAAGGGCCTGCAGGCCCTCAAGGTAGCCCTGGCGGTTTTGGTGCTACAGGAGCAACCGGGCCTACAGGGAAAACAGGAGCGACCGGAGTGCCTGGCCCAGTGGGTCCAATTGGTAATCAAGGTAATCAAGGTATTCCGGGTAGCCCTGGCGGTGCAACTGGCGCAACTGGATCAGGTGCGACCGGACCCACTGGGCCAAGAGGTGCAACAGGTGATACTGGCCCACTTGGCCCAACTGGTAATCCAGGCGGTGCAACTGGTGATACTGGGCCTACTGGTGATACTGGTGATACTGGGCCATACGGACCAAAAGGCTCTACTGGATTTACTGGTCCCACCGGCCCTACTGGTGCTGCTGGTACTAGTGTACAAATAAAAGGTTCCGTTGGGGCATCTGGATTATTACCGTCTACTGGTAACGTCCCGGGGGACGGATGGATTACTTCAGATACTGGTCGACTATGGGTCTACACTGGACCCCCAACTAATGGCTTTGTTAATGTAGGTGTTATAGTAGGTGCAAGCGGTCCAACTGGACTAATAGGGCCAACTGGATTAACTGGTAACATTGGTGCAACTGGATTCACTGGAAATGTGGGGTCAACAGGGCCAACTGGATTAACTGGCAACATTGGTGCAACTGGAATTGGATATCGAGGGTTAACTTCTGTTACTCCCATTACCATAGTAGAAGGTGCTAAGACCGAAGTTACATTTACAACAAATTTATTAGCAACACGTATTTCATTTGGTACTGGAGATAGGGTCAGAGCAAGTGCTGTTACTAGTGTTGATCATAGTTTTGTAGAAGGCGATATTGTTTCATTTACAGGAAACAGTCTGGTATTAAATACCACTAATTCTAACGGTAGTGGACTTTATTCACAGTGGAATTTTTCTATTGCAGGGATACAAGGAGATACTGGTCCGATTGGTCCTACAGGTCCGCAAGGAGAAACAGGAGTCGGTTTTGTAATTGGTAAAACATATACATCTTTGGCCGATTTGCAGGCAGATACCGCACCAGATATAATTCCCGGCCAATTTGCAATAATTGATACCGGCAATGTAGCAGACGTAGATACTGCCAAAGTATATCTATGGGACGGTGCCTTGTATACGTTTGTAACAGATCTTTCTGGTGCTCAAGGCATTAGAGGAGAAAAGGGTGCAACAGGCAACACAGGCCCGACCGGACCTACTGGATCTAAAGGATCCACGGGTGCAGGAACAACTGGCGCTACAGGAGTAGGATATGATACAATGACATCTACTTCTACTATTACCATTTCTTCTGGTGCAAAAACATTTGTAGTTAATAAGATTGGTGCATACGGAATTGGATCAAGAGTTGTAGTAAGTTATACCTCTGTTCCTACAAATAGTATGTCCGGTGTTATTATGTCTTTCACTGCAAACACTAATACTGTTACAGTGTTAACAGACATAACAACTGGTGCCGGAACTTATTCAAATTGGACTTTTTCATTGAATGGTTATCCGGGTGCAACAGGAGTGCCAGGGGCAACTGGACCTACTGGATATATTGGAGCAAAAGGCGATGCTGGGGATAAAGGTGGACTCAGATATTATTATGATACCACAACCACTGCCGGTATAGGTACCAATGGTAGCCTTAGAACAAATACAAATAGCATAGGTGCTACTTTAATATACATTAATGCCATTGAATATTCAGGACAAAATTTAGGTGGATATATTTCGCAATGGGCAGCAAGTAATAGTCTTATCAAAGGACAATTATATATTAAACCGTCCGGCTCAGGCACTAATACCAGTGTTTGGAATGTAACCGGTGTTGCTAATAATACAACTTACTATACACTTAATGTGGCATATGTTGCTGGTACATTACCTCCCAATGCTACACAGTTGGCAATTAACTATTCTGTAACCGGCGATGCTGGTACCAGAGGTGGTACTGGACCTACTGGATTTACTGGTGCTACTGGTGCAGGCGCTACTGGCGAAACCGGATTTACGGGCAATATTGGGGATACCGGACCGCAAGGACCAAGGGGATATCTGGGTAGTCGAGGAGCCACAGGGGCAACAGGGCCAACAGGGCCAACAGGGCCAACGGGACTAACAGGACTCGGAGGCTCTATAACATTTGGAAATACTCTTGTAACCAGTGTTGTGGATATCACTACCACTCCATTATTGTTTAGTGGAAATATCAACGGTAACTTAGGCCCAATCGTAATAACAGCAAATGTTAATACTATAGAATTTAGTTTAGCAAATACAATAAACACAAGCATAACAGAAACAGTGTTTATGGGGAATAATATAATTTCTTCATACCCATTTTTAGCACCAGACTGGAATCAAGGCACAGTGCAGTCATATAAAGCAATGTCGTCATTTACATTGTATGAACCTCTCAACATGCCAACTGGCAGTACTATTACGTTAATTGTACAGCAAGGCACCGGAGGTGGAAAATTAATGACCGTTGGCAATAACACAATAAAGTTTGCTGGGGGAGTTAAAGCACTAAGTTCTTCTGCTAATGCCATTGATATGATTAATATATTTAGAGTTAACAATGGCGCAACTGGCATATTTACTTCAAATGTGTATTTGGCATCCATTTCGTTGGGATACTCTTAATGCCTAAAATGAATCATCACGGCTTATGGAATGGAGCTGCTGGAATTTCAACAATTCCCACTGGCCCCGGTATTACTCCTATTGTATATACTTCTGAATGGTTGGTTGCAACTTATACATTCACCGACGGGCAAGACTTGGATACAAGAACAAAAATAACAAGTCCTGCAATAATGACAGATTATGTAGGGTGGGGAAGAGCTGGTAGCTCAGGCGGTGTGCTAACTTGGGGCGGAGATAACACAGGGCGTGGGTTAGAGGCTGTTGCAATTGATGTAGCATTGTTTAAAAATACATACGGTGCTACTAAAAATACTTTAATTGTAGATTTTAGATGTTTTTGGTATGCAATAGTTGGTACTGCGCAGGTCTCATTGAGTTTGGTTTTATACAAAGGCGGCGCTTTAGTAAAATCTGGGTATGGATGGACTAATCCCACTGCTGCACAATCAAAAAATGTAGTATCAACGTCCAAAACAATAACTTTAAGAACACAAGATGCTAACACCAACGGAACTGGACTAGCTAGATTAACTTACAACGTATTTAACGGAGTTGGTTGGCTGGATACCAATATTGTATAACCGATAAATATAAGTAAATTGGAGAAAAAGATGCCTATATTTACAGATCAACTTATAACCAGCAATACTCAACCTGCACAAACTACTACTAGTGGTGCATTACAGATTGCCGGCGGTGCCGGCATAGCTGGTACTTTGATAGCTAAAAGAATGTATACTGTAGACGGATTATTTTGGTTTGGTAATTCTGCTGCATTTGGTAGCACTACTACTAGAAATACCGGCTTAATTAGTCCCCAAGGTGCAACCGGACCACAAGGACCACCAGGTGCTACTGGTGCAATGGGGGCTACTGGGGCATCTGGTAAAGGCGGACAGGATGGTGTGCCGGGCACCACTGGTGCAACTGGTGCAGCGGGTGCAACTGGTGCAATAGGGGCCACTGGCTTAACTGGAGCAACCGGGCCAGCAAATAAAGCTGGTGCAACGGGTCCAAAAGGTGCAACCGGTGCGGCAGGATTTGCTGCTAAAATTGGAGCAACTGGTGATGTTGGCCCGCAAGGTCAGATGGGATCAACAGGCCCAATTGGCGAAACAGGACCACAGGGCGACACTGGCGATCCGGGTGGTGCAACTGGTGATACCGGTGATACAGGATACTGGACTTACAGCGAAGTAACAAGAAAATATGTTGCTGTTGGTGGAGAACTCACGTTAACGTTTAATACTGATTATTGTAATTATTACATAAACGGGTTAACAAGCGATTTAACTCCAAAATTTATGGCACTCCCGCCGTTAAACTCGGGATTAGGGCTCTCGTATGGCCAGACTCTTGTATTTGTACTATCAGTACAACAAAGTGCGAGCCCGCACACTATTTCTAATATAAAAATAGGAACAGCTACACAAACAATTAAATGGTTAAATAACACGCCGCCCGTTGGCGATGCTAATAGATTAGATGTGTTTAGTTTCTGTTGCCTACAACTTACTGCACAAACCTGGGTAGTAACCGGACAATGCGCTACATACGGATAAAATATGCCATTTCAAACTAGTCAAGCATATTATTACAGGCAAGGTAATTGTCCATATCAGGTTGTTATTCCTAAAGATGTGGTTGTACCATTTTTAGGCAATATTACTCCTACTATCTCAGATCTAGGGTGGAATAGGTATTCCAATGCCGACCAGTATTATCTTGCATCTACCACTACGCAGTCAGAAATTGGTAAAACTACTAGAGAAATACCAAACGAAGTATATTTAGACTTTGCAACTGGTAATGCAGGTGAGCATAGTGGTGATAGTACTTTTCCAACCCTTGCTACTTATTCAAAAGAAAAAAATCAATTTGCTACTTTAATGAATAACATTGCCGGTAGTCATACACATAATGTTAGCTTTGGTTTAGCGCAGAGTAGATTACCAAAAATATCAATGACTACTCAGAATGTCACTTACATAAGGGCCACTAAAAGAATTAAACGCTTGCCCGAAGGAGTATTAATATTTAAAGAAACCAGCGAACTACAATTGCAAAGACACGAGGCGCCATCAGGAGCAGGATGTTATATAGTTGGACAAGGTACCGGAAATGTTGCAATAATACCAGGTAACAATGTGCAAGCATTAAATACTGCTACTGGAACAATTGGCGCTGGGCATGTACACAGTGGTCAAGGCGGATACGATTATGCCACCGGCGGCGTTGGATATAATTATGGTTATGCAGGCGAACATAGTCATATAGTTGGTGCTACACATACACAGACTTCCATTGGCAGTAAAACAAAATATCCATATCAAGGTGGTCTGATACTAAATGCTTGGCGAGTGCTTCAAGCAAGATTATGTCCCATAGATACTGTGGTGATGTACGTTGGAAATATATTAGAACTGCCAGAAGATTGGTATTTATGTGATGGTAAGAATGGAACCATAAACGTAGGAGAAAATGTAATAGGATTTGCAGGTGGGTCAAGCTGGATGACGCCGCAGACGGCAAATTCATATTTACAAGTTAATATTCTTGGAGCAGGCGGGACAGGAATAACTGCACCCCGATTCCCCAACGATCCTTACGTAGGAACAGGCGCAGCAGGACACAATCATAATAACGGAGAGTCGGGCTCGGGATTAGCTGGCGCAAATCATAGTAATTATAGTTGGAATCATACCCATACGTTATCCGGTAGTGTCCAATCTTTTCATCCAGCAACATATAAATTTGCATTTATACAATATAAAGGCAAATTGTATGGTAACGGAGCAAAATACGGCGCTGGAACTTAAATACAATAAAGGAAAACTTTAAATGATCGATTATACATTTATAAGCATGGATTTTTATAACGAAAATTTTACTATTAAAATTGAAGAAAATCATGGTTATTGGGACAACGCAGACGAGTTTATAACTGCTACTAACTTTCCTTTTGAGGAAACAGTAAGAATATTAGGGTTTGAACCACAACGAAATATATTTCATATTGAACGACCTGGCGGGATAAACGACGTAGATGAATCATCAATTGAAATAAATTGGCTTAAGAATAACTTAACTGCACTGTCTAATGCAGCTAAAATTAGAGCTGAAAAAATCAAATTTGTAATTACTCTAGAAATGGAGAGAGATAGCAGATTAACAGGGAGCGATTGGGTTGTTTTACGACACAATGAAGAATCTATATTAGGGATGCCAAGAACATTGACAACCGATCAAATCAAAGATGTATTAAACTATAGACAACAACTCAGAGACATGACTAAAACGTATGATCCTAAGATTCCGACTAACGAAGTATCGTGGCCAATGAATCCGATGAGATTATTTAATAACAACTAAAAATTAAAGGAAATTCATTATGTCAACTACAATGGTAATACCAACGGGTCCAGCTGGCCCAACCGGAGCCCGAGGACCAATTGGACCACAAGGTCCACAGGGGGCGGGCGGCCCAACAGGACCCACTGGCAGTCGTGGCCCGGCCGGTCCGGTCGGTGCTGCTAGTACAGTAGCTGGACCAACAGGACCCACTGGCAGTCGTGGGCCGGCCGGTGACGCTGGCGCTGCTAGTACAGTAGCTGGACCAACTGGACCCACTGGCAGGGCTGGGGCAACTGGGCCGGCTGGTACACCCGGCCCAACCGGAGCCCGAGGTTTGCCTGGGAGTAATGGAGGTAATGGAGGTAATGGACCGACAGGGGCAACTGGTGCAAGGGGTCTTCCGGGAACACCCGGCGGCGCCACTGGTCCAAGAGGCCCAGCTGGTATTGGTGCAAATTTAGCTGCTCTGACGGACAGTCTTGTACCAGCTGTTAATGTTGGGTTAGCCTTAGGTCAGTGGGACAAGCAATGGGAAATCGCTTATATAAGTTCGGTTCAAACTGGAGGCTTGAGTTTGACTGGCTTTGGGATCGATGGGATGGATGTATATGGATCTTTATACACTACAACCGGCTACGATCTGGTATGGAATGGTGTAGCTATAGCCGGAAACGCCGGATCCATAACAGGCGGTGGTGGTGGAGTTCAAAGTATTCCTAGAGTCAGTGGTCTTCAAGAATCTTTTGGAGTGCCTAGAGTAGCAGTAATTGATGTGGGACCAACTGGACCAATTGGGCCACAGGGGCCAACTGGCCCTATAGGACCCAAGGGGGCAACAGGTGACAGAGGACAACCAGGTTTAAATGGGACAGCCGGCACGCAAGGTATTAAAGGTGCAACAGGTGACAAAGGTGCAACTGGATCCCCGGGTGCCCAGGGTGCTTTGGGCGCTCCGGGACTAACAGGACCCGTTGGACCAGCTGGTGCCAAAGGCTCAACTGGAATAGGTGCAATGGGTGCCACTGGACCAACTGGCGCAAGAGGTCTTCAAGGGACACCCGGAGGTGCCACTGGACCAACTGGACCAACTGGACAAACCGGGCCTAAAGGTGATAAAGGTGACACTGGTAATAAAGGTGATACTGGATCAATTGGTTTAACAGGTGACATCGGTCCAACTGGCCCAATTGGCGCAACCGGTGAAGGTGCCACAGGCCCAACCGGACCAATTGGAGATACTGGCGACCCAGGCGGAGCCACTGGAGAGACCGGACCAACCGGCGACACCGGACCAACCGGGTCAAACGGCCCTAGGGGTTTTACAGGACCAACCGGGCCTGCCAGTACTGTAGCAGGTCCCACCGGACCAACCGGCCCACTTGGCGACACAGGTCCATCGGGATTGGGATCAAGATCAATTATTAGTACAACTAGTCCTAGTGTGTTAAACAATGCAACAACTACATTTAATATAAATGGATTTAAAGGATATAATTTATATAAAATAAATGTAAGTGCAGCAGCCTGGGTCAGATTATATACAAATGCAGCAGCTAGATTAGCCGACAGTGTCAGAAGTATAACATCCGATCCTACGTCAGATGCTGGTGTAATAGTAGAAGTTATTACAACTGGATCCCAAACTGTTGTACTAAGTCCAGCAGTATTAGGATACAATGACGAAAATCCTGTAACCACTAATATACCAGTATTGGTGACTAATTTAAGCGGTCAAACTGCTACTATTACTGTTACCCTAACGTTAGTTAAAACGGAGCAATAATATGGAAATACTGTCAACCGACCCTGTATCTGGCGAATTAATGGAATGTGTAGTTACATTGAAATCAATGGAACTACTAGAGTCATTTTATAATGATATGGAAACGCCCGGAGGGGATTTATACATCCCCGATAGGCAAGTTCCAGTGTATATGCGCAGACCTCTAAGCGTAAATACCCATTATATGTTGAGTATTGAAGAAATTAATTCTCTGAGATCGGACCCCAGGGTCGTGGCAGTCAATCCAGCAAAATTAATTCGTCAAAGTAAAAAATTAACTGGGGTAAGAACAGGAGTAACAGATAACGGTTCATTCTATGACAAACGTAATTATATACAACCAATTGATAAGTTATCAACAAATTGGGCCTTACTGAGATGTACATTAGGAACACAATTAGCAAATTGGGGTGACGAGAATCCAGCAGAGGGTGTAGTTGGAACCGTTGGCTACACAGGTAGCCAAGGTAGTGCATCATCTTACGCCGCACTGTCTTTTACCGGCCCGGGTCCTGGATTGAATTCACAATTTTTAAAATTGCCTGCATCGTCTAATTTTGCAGTAGGTAATCAAAACTGGTGTATAGAATGTTGGTTTAGACAAACAGTAACAAGAACCTCGTATGCTCAGATTATAGGAATGAGATCAGTTGAATGGCAATATTGTCCAATTGCTATAGGAACAACGTCCGGAAAATTAACAGTAGCTTCTTCAAGAACTGGCTCGGAGTGGGATATTGCAGGCACTGGCCTCACTGGCAACGATGGGCCATCTGGTGTGGTAACATCAATTGATAACAACCAATGGTATCATGTTGCAGCAGTTAGAAATGGAAACTTTTTAGATGTTTATGTAAATGGAACATCATTGTGGAGGAAAAATATTGGAGCAATAACCTACACACAAACTCTAGTACCATTTTGTGTTGGTGGCAGTGACTATTATGTATACCCACCCACAGGTGGGAGCGATCCCTTTATAGGTCAAATAACCAATGTCAGAGTTACCAAGGGCGATCCAGTATATACTGGAAATTTTGCTGTACCAACTACACCATTAAATGCTGTTACAGGTACGGTATTACTAATTAAAGACTCTATTACAGATTTAGCAAGTGGTGCTGCTATTACTAATCGAAATAATGTAACGTTACTTACAGTTAGTCCTGGTCCATTCTCGCCTAGTATTATTACTACACTAGATCCGGCCAATCCAGTGCTGATAGAGCCCACTGGACAAAACGTTGATGTTATCATAGTAGATGGTATGTGCGGGGTTCCGAATCACCCCGAATTTGCTCATGTGCATGACGGAACAGGAGGCTCTAGATATGTTCAATTTGATTGGCATAGTCTAAATACTGTCGCATCAAGTTTAGATGACGACAGTGCCACTTTATTAACAGGATCTTATTCGTATGCAAAGGCAACTAATGCATCAAATGCCAACCACGGCGCACATACCGCAGGAACCGTAGCAGGTAATAGTCAAGGATGGGCAGTTAATGCTAATATCTATCAAATTGATCCTGTATCAAATACCATTGATCCATTGATCATATGGGACTACATTAGAGCATTTCACAAAACCAAACCAATAAATCCGGCAACCGGACTCCGTAACCCTACAATATGTAATTGTAGTTATGGTAGTACTTTGACACATAACAATCCGCCAAATCCAGATGGCATAGGTCCTATTGTCCAAGGAACATGGAGAGGTGGTAGGATTGGCACTTATAGTCAAAATATACCATTAACTCATGCACAATTAACAAATTTAGGTATATACTCAAATCTCGCCGATCCGGACGGCACAGCAACTATACCCATATTATGGTCCGACGAAGAAGCAGATATAAGTCAAGCTATTGCCGATGGTATAATTGTTGTTGGTGCTGCTGGAAATGAAAGTCAATATATTGACAAGCTCGGCGGATCAGATTACAATAATTCTTACTATTTCAGATACACAGGCGGGGCATCGCCGGTTGCAGTTCAATTTAATTATAACAGAGGATTTGCACCGGGTGCAGTACAAGGTGCAATTTGTGTTGGTGCAGTTGATGCAAACAAGTTAGAACGCAAAGCCTACTATAGTAATACAGGACCCAGAATTGATGTTTTTGCACCAGGCACTTGGATTATGAGTTCAGTGGCTGATGCCAGCGGCGAAGGGTTTGGTACAATTCAAGACCCACGGTCTAACAGTTATTATATGGGAAAAAGTATAGGTACCAGTATGGCAACGCCTCAGGTTACAGGAGTGTTGGCATGTGTTTTACAAAAATATCCAAGAATGAGTCCGGCAAAGGCATTGCAGTATATAAATTATTACAGTAAGACTGGTCAACTGTTTAGCCCAACTGTTGGTACTAGTCCAAGTTGGGTAGCAGATCAATATCATCTACTAGGTGCAAATAATAGATATTTGTTTATGCCCAACGAAAGACCACTAACTGGTATGGCGTATCCCAAGAAAAACTATTGGGTCAGAATCAATGGCGAGAGTACATCCACTGTTGTTACCCCGCCAGGCAGTTTGGTATTCAATGAATTTCAAGCAAATGTAAATGCACTCAGTATAACCCAAAATTATCTGACAGTTACTAATTATGCTCAACCGATTGAGTTTCATGACATACGAAACTTTGGAAATGGGTGGACTGTTGAGTCATGGGTAAATATATTCACCAATGACGGAAGTCCTAGAACTCTATTGAGCACCTGTGGTAATATACTCGGAGCTGGTACAAACATAAGTGTTGGAGCAGGTGGAAAAGTTATTGTAGATTTGTATAATGGAGTAGGTAATATTCTAAATAAAAACAATAGACTGATGCGAATTACCACAGTACCAGAAAATGTACCCATAGCAGCAGATAGATTGCCAAAGCCCAGAGAATGGTTTCATTTATTAATCACTGTAATGACTAATTCTGGTGTTGGCTTAATATTCCGATTTTGGATTAACGGAGTTGAAATTCCGGCAATTTGGGAAATTATTAATAGTAGTAGTACTAGAATTGCTGGGCCATATTCTCCTGCCAGTGCCATTGCGCTGGGTGCCAATGGTACCAATGGGTATAATCTCTGGATTAATGACAATTCATTAAACACAATTCCGGCCACTTATCCTTTAGCAATAGGGCGTCCTCAAGGGGTGCCGGGGCCAAGTAAACTGTATTTTGAATTTAAGAGTGATCAACCATTTGGTGCTGGATTCAGCAGTGGCAGGGTAGGAATACAACGCACTCCTACTAGGGCAGGAATGTATAGCACTTTTGGTGGTGGCGGCGTAATGGATACTGGTAATGGCGGCGTTGGAGTAGGATGGCCTGGTGATTTAGACGATCTACTCAATGACTACGGTGTATTAATTGATCCTATAAATCAAACTGTAACCTGGACCTCACGTAATGCAGACTCAAATTTTCCAAGGACATATACAATTCCCGGCTCGGGCCCAATGTATTTTGGTTGTTATGATGGTTCAAACACAGCACAGAGTCGAATTCGCATTAATTGGGGAAATTCTGGGTTTGATTTTAGTATGCCCATACCAGCTGGTGCAGTAAGAATGCCATTCTTATCATATTCAACAACTTTGAGCGGTGGTGGTGATCAGATCGGGGGCGGCCCTGGTTTTACAGTATCTGTATATCCTTTTACCTATGTTACTACAACCAGGGGTGGTGTTTGTTCAGTATTATTTCCAATACCAATAACAACTACAGGTACCGCATCAGCTGAGTTGGGATATTTCAGTGGATCAATTACCAATTTGGCCATATATATTGGACCTAAAATTGGGTGGGGTTACAATGCACCAGTAGAAGTTAATTTCACACCAACATTTCCAATTGAAACTCGTTCATCGTCATTTTCTAATTTAAGATCATTGTTACTTGTCAACACCAATGCTACCAAATTTGTTGATGACAGTATAAATGGTAATCAAACAACCATTGTTAATTGTAGTGGTGGTGCTAATGGATTAACTGCCAATGTGACTCCTGTTATCTATAGAGATACATCGCCTGCTGGTTCTATTATTACCATTCCAGGTCTAGGTGGTAGTTTGTATTTTGATGGCTATAAAATGCTTAATTTTAATAGCAATCAAGCATTTAATTTAGGGGCTGGCAGTTTTACACTTGAGACATGGATATATCCAATGCAAAGCCAAGTTACTACAATTATGGGATGTCAAGTTGGGGAATCCCCCGGCCGAGGTTGGCTATTTGGTATGCAGCCTTCTGCTGCTTCTCAAGGGGGCACCGGCAGACTTGCATTAAATTTTGGATGGTCATCAGACGGACAGATTTGGACCAGCACTACTAACTTTTATAATAGCACTAGTAGTATTCCACTTAACCAATGGAGTCATGTGGCATTTGTGAAGATGCAAATTGGTGGCGGCGTAATAGATCGCTATGCTTTTTACATAAATGGAATCTCAGCAGGCACAGGTGCTGCTGCCGGAACTATCAAATATCAAGGAACATTTGGCATAGGTGGTACTCCAAATGAAACAACATCGGGCCAAACATATTTAAAAGGATACATAAACAATCTTAGAGTTACTAGAGCCGGATTATACGGCTCGCAAACTGACGCTAGACCAATAAACTTTATACCAACATCGGTATTAAATAGTGTTAATCAGACAATATTATTACTACAGGTTTTGTCTGATACTGATAAATATCGCAACAATGCTGCTAATAATTTTTCACCAACTACATTAGCACCTATAGCTAATACTAATTATACTAATAAAGCCGGCAACGCACCTTCAACTGTAACAGGTCCTACTTTCACAGGCGGTGGCAGCGCCGACCGTCTAGTATTACCAACTATTTCAAACAGAACTGTGATTACTCCACCAACTGGCGAAAGCGGAAGAGTGTACCCTAGACCAAAGAAATATGTAAGAGTATAAAATGCGAGCCAAAGAAATTATTGCCGAAACTGATAATGACAAATTGTTTGGTAAATCTAATAGAATTAAAAACAATCTAAATAGATCATTTACCAGAAACGGCAATAATTACCAACGCCTGGGCGCATTTAGTGGTGCTTGGTCTGTGATAGACTCCAGTGGTAGAGAACTGTACAGATTTGGTGGGATAGGTAATATGCAATCTGATGCAAATAAAATTGCACGGAGTTGGGCCGAAAGAAATAATTATCATGGCGAAATCGAAGTAGTTCCGGTTTTATCCCCATTAAAAGGGCTAGGAATGGATGTTACTCCAAACAATGGATTATTGGGTTGGAATACGGTTGACGCAAGTCAAGATCAGCAGTATAATGATAATTCCCAAGAATGGGAAATATACAAAAGATCCAGTGACCAATTAATAATTACATTTACTGCGCCCGATCGTCAGAGTGCATGGGATTGGGCACAGGAATATATGGTAAGAACCAATAGAGAAGCAGTAGCAGATTTATACGGGGTACGTCCTTTTTTAAGTTAAACTATGAAAAAAATAATCATCTTTGCTATACTAGCATTTATTATTGCTGTAGCATTAGCCCAATCTACATATGTTGATACTGCATCAACAGCGTTTGAACTTAAAAAACCGGTCATGTGCGATAAAACTAAAAAGATATTTGCCGAACTGATAAACGGAGAATACCAAGAATTACCAGCTTGGTCCGGAGAAGACGAAAAAACCAGATTCGGACTATTAATAAATCAAGAAACTGGTACATGGTCTATTATACAATTTGATAAAGAAACGGCCTGTATATTAGGGGTTGGCGAAAAATCCAAGGTACTGAATTACAATAAGAATAAAATGTCACTGTGATAAGGGTTGCAAGAGTCTTTGCTATTGAATAAATAATAGTATCAAAAAGGTGATTTCGATGGTAAAACCCACTATAGCATTGTTTATTCATCAACCCATGTGTTCCATACAAAGTGGAAATGGTATCATTGCCGCACTTAAATCCCACTATAACTTTAAAATTTTTACCAAACACGAACTGGAAAAAGGATTTTTTGATAATGTGGATATGTTGGCATTTCCCGGGGGTTTTGGAAACTCTGACAGTTACGATTATCTACTTAGAATCAATGGTGACCCTATTGCCGACTTTGTAAGTAACGGGGGAAAATATCTAGGTATATGTATGGGTGCTTACTGGGCCGGATCACACTATTTTGATCTATTAGAAGGCGTAGATGCAGTGCAATACTATAAAAGACCCACAGCATGTACTCGCCGTCCGCATACTAAAGCCATGCCCGTTACATGGAATAATCGCAACGAAAAGATGTTCTTTAATGATGGTTGTACTTTTGTAGGCAATCCAAAAAGATTTGAAACTGTAGCAACATATTCAAATGGGGAGCCAATGGCTATTATCCAAAATAATCTAGGATTAATAGGTTGCCACCCAGAAAGTGAAAAGTTTTGGTATGATAGCTATAAACGCATGATTCCAACTTGGCATAACGGATCCCATCATAAATTACTGCTAAAATTTACTAATAAATTAATGCACGAAACCTAAAACGGTTGACACCAAGCATTTTTTCTGTTAAAATAACATTTTTAACTAACAACTGTTTCTTATGACTATGCATTTAGAAGGCCCATGGCTTAGTACCAGCGGCAAGAAAAAAGGTAAAGTTAAATTTCGTAATGCAACTGAAGCAAAACGAGCTAGGGAATTAGCCGACGATTGGAAACAATTACAACAACGTTGGGGCGTTGAGCAAGAAGAAAAAAAACGCAAACGGGCGATGGCAGCAGAACCGTTGGTGTATAAACTTGAAACGCCGGTTGGACGTACAAATACAAAACATATTCCCAGTAGAGATAGCGGCGGTGTGGCTACTCTTAAACCTACTCAAATGTACACCGGAACTGAAATGTTAGGAATAGGACAATTGCACAAGAGCAATGCCGTTCCAGTATTTCGACAGCAAGATGCAGAAGATATTGCAAGGATGCGTCGCTGATAATAGTTGGTTGTAAATTGTTCCATAAATATAGTATGTATGGAACAATTTTAAATGAGTGTACCTGACTGGGCCGGCGTAGATTCTAATCTAGGATCTGTCTTATTATCTGACTTTTTTGTCAGGTATCTCACGGCTGTAAATGCTGTCTCATATGCCCTGGTAGGAGGGCAGTATCCCAATATTCAACTTACAGCAGCTGGGATGTTGCAAGGTAGTGGAACTGTACTAAATCCAATTCCAAATACTCCTATTTTTATTCATAGATTTACAGTAAGAGCAACAAGTGCATCCGGCGAGACTGCTGATAAAGAATTTAGTCTATCAGTTATATATTTTTCATCTTATGTTCCGCCGGATCCTAGACAAAATCGTGTTAGATTCTTTAATAATCAATTTGAATATATAATCAATCGCGGTGATTTTATTGCAGACAGCAATGTGTATTGGAGATTAGGGGGCGGTGAACTTCCTCCTAATGTAACAATATATCCCAATGGGTCAATAGTTGGTAATGCTATTAAAAACAATCCTGAAGCAAAGCCTTTATCCAGAGAAGAATTCCTAAGGCCAAATATACCTAGTTCGGGGACCTTATCCCAAGGAGCGTGGAATGCCTGGGCCACAGAAATACTAGCAGCACCAGTGGATGGTGGCGAATTTGATTATCAATTTGTACTTAATTTTTCTGCTGCTGATGGCCCGATATTATTATCTGTAACTGCCAGATTAGTCTACAAACAGGTGTCATTAGAAGATAAATGGTTTAAAACAAATCGTATTAATTTGCAATTTAATCCAGCTACCTATTATATATTTTTTACAGTTTCTGACCACAACTACATAGATTGGATCACTCCAGCTCAATTGCCCAATATTATAAATGGTGCAGTAAGTGAACTATCATTGTCGGCGACTACTAACGATCATTCAAAGTTATATTATAGCATTAAACCGGGCATCACCAATGTAATACCACAAGGGATTGCACTATCTTCAAATGGATTGCTATTAGGTAGAACCAGTTTCAGATGTTTTCAGGACGACCCTGGAACTGTACCAATAAATGATTATTATGAATTTACTGTTAGAGCGGTAACTGATAATTATTTTACATATTCTGAAAAAATATTTAATTGGCGTGTTATCAGAGTACATGATAAGCCATATACTAATATATGGATACGGGCATTTCCAAAAGTAGAAGAAAGACTTAATTTAAGTACTACCTTAGGTGATCCAAGATTGTTTCCCCCAAAGTTAATATACAGAACATCAGACGAATGGTTTGGTAAAGGCAGAGATCTAAGATTTTTGTTTGCGCCGGGTGTAAAATATACCGATATGGCAAACTATACTGCCATGTTAGAACAAAATCATTATAAAAAATCGTTACTGATTGGTGATGTAAAAACTGCAATCGCACACGACGAACAATTAAATATAGTTTATGAAGTGGTGTATTTGCCAATCCTAGATCAAGGTAGTCGATTTGATCGCAATACTTCTACAGACATATCATTGCCGGACGTCATTGACTTACGTCCTTACATAAAAAACTTTTATCAAAAAAATGGAACTATAAATTATACCATTGAAAGTAACAGTTTAGTAAATATGAGAAATAGAATTAAATCAACTGTTGGATATTACAACAGTGGAATTTTGCCCAGATGGATGACTAGTCCGCAACCAATCCCTGACAAACCGGGACAATTTTTTTCACCGTTGGGATTAATATCTGGTATAGTATTAGCATATACCATACCTGGCGGCAGCAGTCAAATTGCATTCAAGTTAAAACAATCGGGTGTTAACTTTAATAATTTTAAATTTGAATTTGATCGTTACGAACTAGATCAAAATTTATCAAGTACATTTAGTAATGCATCAAATGGGTATACCATTTCTGAACCCACTACATTCGATGATGATTTTACAACTTTTGAACACGGAACAACTAAATTTGGTGATAATTTAGACTACTCAATAGGTAGTCGTATTTCAGAGATTGGTAATAAGTATCTGAAATTCCCTAAAACTGGAGCATTTAATTAATATGAGCAACATCAACACAAGCAGGATTAACGAACTTTTCCCAATTGCTGGTCAGAATAATGACAGCCAGGGTTTCAGAGATAATTTTTCTAATATTAAAGTAGCATTGGGAAATGCCAAACTTGAGATTAACTCATTGCAAAACAGATCGGTAGTGTTAGGCCCAATTGGTAACGAAACAGTAACAAACGATTTTAATTACACACTAGCAACAAGACCGCAGTTAAAATCTCCAAGCTATACATTTAAAGATTTAGGACTTAAACAAGGAACAGTTGGTGTAGTGTATACTGATGGCTCTGTACAAAAAATAACAGTAGTAAATAACATCGAATTAGATTTCACTGGATTTCCGCCAACTGGACAATATGGCAGTTTAATAATTTGGTTCTCAGTTGCAAATTCTAGTCATAGAGTTCAATTACCGGTCAGAATGGCTTATGGAATAAAAGGCAATCAACAGGTAGTTAACAATCAATTGATATTTCCAGATACCGGAGATTTTCTAGTAGAATTTGCATCGTCTGATAATGGTGTTAGTTATTGGTTAATTGATTTTGCCAATTTGGGCGGCAGTGGTGGTAGTGGTAAAGGTGCAACTGGTGCAACTGGCATAGGACCAAAAGGTGCAACCGGGGCTCAAGGGCCCGCTGGACAATTTGGTGGCATAACATTAGAATATAGATATAGAGCAATTTACGGAGATACATATCCGGGTGATGGAAAGGTGTCTTTGAATAGCCCAGACATGGGTGCAGTTAGCGCAATGTTTATTAGTAAACTCGATATTAATAATGTTGCAGTAGCTGGTTTTTTAAGAACTATCGACGATAGTACAAACCCTATTAAGGGACATTTTAGAATCAGTGACAAATTAGATTCCACCACCTCAGCAATTTTTACTATTGAAAATATAAACGAACGTGAATTGTTTTTTGCTGTAACCTGCGGTAAAGTAAGTGGAATTCAAACATTTAATAATCTTGAAGATGTTATAATAACATTTGCACGAACTGGTGATGTTGGTGCAACAGGTCCCACCGGTGCTAGAGGTGCAACCGGTCTCGACGGTAAATTTGCTGCCATTGGTGCTACTGGTGCTAGCGGATTCAGAGGATATCCCGGGGACACTGGACCTCTGGGTTCCACTGGTGCTACTGGTATACAGGGAATTCCGGGGCCCGAGGGACCAGTTGGTGCTACTGGATCTGGAGCACAAGGTCCAACTGGTAATCCAGGGCCAACTGGTGCTGCCGGACCAGGGGGAGGAAGAATTGTATTAGTTGGACAACATACTGGTAGTTTATCACCTAATGCCACTTTTGGATATGGCAGCACTGGTGAAGGGCCCGGAATTACAATTCTTGAATACTGTGTATTATCTGCCCTGACATTAGATGCTGTTACTCCATATACCGAAGATACTGTTATTCAAGTTACTAAAAATGGTACTCCTTGCGGTGCCGAAATTTCTGTAGATGTGGCAACTACACCGCGTGCCGTTGTAACAGGATTAAGTATAATTTTTACCAGCGGAGATGTATTAGGATTCAAAGTTAAAAAAGGCGGTGGTGGTGGTGTAACCACTGTTGCTGCTTGGATATTCAATGGTGGCATAATAGGTGCTACTGGTGAGAGAGGTCAAAGTGGTATAGTTGCATATGCTGGAGCAACAGGAGCGACTGGTATAAAAGGAGCAACTGGTCCAATTGGTGCAACTGGATTGTCAGGAGCAACCGGTGTTGATGGTATGGGCGGCTGGTATAATTTTAATGTTGGTGCTAAGAGCCCCGGGCCGCGTACATTTCCATCTCCTAATATATTAGGATTCCAGGCACACAGTTCAACAGACTTTCCTGGCCCTTACTATATGGGAATAGCGGTGCATGATAATTTACACGACACTGCGGCACAACTGGCAATGAACTGGAACGCCGAAGAGGGTGAACCGGATAAAATATTTTTTAGGGTAAACGACAATACTGGCGATGTAGCTAATTGGAGCTCGTGGAAAAGAATTCTAGTAGATAATTCGTTAGTGACCCCTAGTTCAGGTAATACCATTGTTAGTGGTATTAAATTCCCTAATAATCCTGGAGGAGGTGCAGGCGACACAGCCTGGATCAGATACTATGCATACGATGCAGAAAAAACTGTTTTAGAATTAGGTGTCAGCAATGACGGGTACGGAATAAATGAAGATAGTATAAATCTTGTTACTCCTGAAGCAGGCGGTGTAGGTATAAATGTTCAACATCCACGACCCGGATTAGATGTCAATGGAACTGTGTATGCAAGTGCATTTCGCTATTCATCAAATAATCAACCTTATATTAGCAGTTCTTTAGCAGCAAACACCACCGACGACTTAGACGAAGGAACCACTAACAAGTATTATACGCCCACCAGGCAATCTGCATTGTTATCGCATATAAGTGACGTTGTGGCCGCAGAAGCTACCGAACGTACCACTGGTAATGCTGTGATTGTGGCTCGCCTGGCAGCAGAAACTGCTTCGCGTGTGGCTGGTGATACATATGAAAGAAATGAACGTATTGCTGCCAACGTGGCGTTACGCCAGTATGTTGATTCCAGTGGGTATTTAAACTTTTCACCATTGGCCGGCGTGTTAGAAGAAAACTATGTTCCTTTGTATTCTGACTTTAAATTTAGTTTAGGTGCGCAAGGTACCTATGCATTTTACTCGACAGATAGTCAAGGATTCCAAGTAGTTTATTTCCATGCAGATACACCAACTGGATTGGTCAGGCCATTTAGAGCCTATCGATTTGTAGCTACAGACGAATTTGTTTACGACACCGAACCTGTAACAGTAACATTTTTAAATGCCAATGAATATGTTCAAAGAATATACAACATGGGAACAAAATTTGTCTACATGAATATAAAAAATTCAGTGAATAGTGTGACTCGAAATGTATTAGCTCTTACCAATGGTAATAACAAGTGTAACACATGGACCTTCTACAAAGATGTAACTTCAATCACTGGTGGGGTAAACAATATATTCTTGTTACAGGATTCTGCAGGTGATAGAATATTATGTACAACTATGAGCGCAACAGCAATTACGCTGGATGTGTACGATAACTCATTGAACTTATTAAGATCACAACAGTTATTTAATAGTGCCGAAGTCACCAATTTAGACCAGGCCGGTAGTGGCAAAAGTGTAGCAGATAGTTCATTACCATTTGGATATAATCCGTGGGGAACTGCGTTTGCATTTACGTGGAATAAATTCACCGAACGTTTTATAATGAAAGCAGTTGGTTACTATGTGTATCAACAAGGGGGAAGTAACATTGGACAAAACTTTGGTGCTACCATATTATGGAGAGTACCCAAGTCTTGGTTGATGAGTGGATCGGATTCGCCGAATAATCTAATACCCTTAAAACCATCGGGTTATCGTTATCACAAACTGCCAGACACTACCTGGGATACAGCAACCGGAGGTATGGGCGATGGTTATGGTACAGCTGGGCAAGCACCAAGCGTGTTAACAGATGAATATGCTAAAACAGTTAATATTTCTCTGGTAGGCACATGGGACACTAGAGGATTTCAAATTTATTCTTTCCCGTATACACTTGCACAAACCATTGGTAATAGTTTAACAGCGACATTGAGTAAAAATGTAGGTATACCTGATGCCAGTGCATGGAGTAAGAGAGCCATGGCCTATTATGGCCACATCATCGGCGACAATGTATTGTTTAGCGGTGAGAGTGTATCATATGGTTCTAAATCTGTTGCAGCAAACTTTTCAACTACACAATTTACCACTGCCTATGCCAGCAACGATACACTTAAATTAAATCCAGTGACTAGTAAAGTTGAAGATCCTAGCGCAACAATATCAAATGATAATAACAGTTATGGTATCACGTCAGTAGAAGGCACACCATTGGCATATAGTGCCACACCTGGCCGAGTGTTGTACACTATAACTGTTGCAGCCGGTTCTAGAGTTTATACATCCACTGGATTTACCATTCCTGCAATTCCAAGTACGATTGGTGCTGTAGCTGGACTTACATTAGCCGGGAACACTATCTATAACGGATTAGATGGAAATAAAAAGTTTTGGTCGGTAGTTGCTGGACCATCCCATCAATACTATATTGCACGTTACAGCAACGGTGCTTGGAATGACATATACGGACCACTTGTAACTACAGAAATCGCAGCTGGAAATACTGCCCGAGGTGATAGTGCCAATAGCTGGGGCGTCTATAACGGTACAGCATGTTTAACTGCTAATGGTAGATTTTTGCACTACATTGAAATATATGTGCCAGGTGGTGCGTTCTTTAAAATACTAGAATTTAATGTCAATACAAATGCAATGACTGTGCATGAGTGGAATAAATTTGATCGCACAATTCCTAGTACTTATTCTAGTGTAAGTCCATGGTATGGTGTTAGTTTTGGATTTAGTACCACATTTGGCTACTATTGTATGATTTCAACTGAAAGACAAACTAGTACACTAATTAGTTCATCTAGGAACGTTGTAACCGGAGCAACACATACCGAAGAAGAATGGTTTTCCGGAGGATCTGGCAGATACGATATAAACATATCTGCAGAGCCCACAGTCGGATTGTCAGTTTATTTAAAATCATACCCGTTATTCCTTGGTGGTTATTATAATACTATTCCCGATACTGTACTAAATGTACCAGCAAATTCAACTAGTTACATTTATGCAGAGCTACTAGGTGACGATCGCAGACATGTAGTAATAACAACAAGTCTGGATTATATCTCCAATGGTTTTTCAAAAGTTTTGATAGGTACTGTGACTACAAATAGCGAAAAAGTAATATCATCAAGCTCTTCGAAAATTAATAGTGGTACCATGACTATTTCAAGTTTAAAGAGTATTGTATCGTCGTCGGCATCGTTTGCAGATTTTAAAACTGCTATCCTTGCCTTATAAGTTGACCTTTATTAATGTATAGTATACAATCATTAAAACAGGAGTGTTAATGCAGATTGATTTAAACAAATATCAAAATTTTGTAGAAGAAGTTACTAGTATGCCTAGTAATGACTTAACTACATTTATGGACACATGCGATCGTATTGACGCTAACTATGAATTAATAGACGGTGAAATGCAACACGGACCCGACGTCAATGTTCCGCTGTTGTTTACAGCATGTTTAGGGCTTGCTGCTGAAAGCGGAGAATTCATTGAAATTCCAAAGAAGATATTTTTCCAAGGAAAAGCATTCAATGACGAATCACTTTTTCATATGAAGCGCGAACTGGGAGATATCATGTGGTATTGGGTTAATGCTTGCAGAGCATTAAACTTAGATCCAAATGATGTTATTGCCGAAAATGTACGTAAGCTAGAGTCCCGTTACCCCGGGGGAAAATTTGATCCGTTCTATAGCGAAAATCGACAAGATGGCGATCTATAATGAGCAATATACCCACTAGAGATCGCATGGCAGAATTAATGATATTGATCGATTCTTCTATACAGTTAACAGATGATAAAAACGAAATGTTAATGCTAGCATGTGTTATGCTACAACGTACCAAAGATCTATTTGATATTACTTTGGGCGAGCCAGGAAGAAAAGAAATGTTCAAAGATTTTAGTTGAAAGAATTTATTATGCATCCATTATTACCAGATTTATCTAATCTTAAAATAGAGGAACTCACTGAAAAATATAACAGTCTTGTTAAAAGACGGCTACAAGTTCAGAGGATGGGAGACTACAATTTAATAAATCAACTGTCAATGATAATGGATGACTATCAACAAGAAATTATCAAACGTCAGCAGAAAATATTTGATGATGCAAATAAGAATGCCAATTTTAAAAATATAATTGATATTAACTAATGAATTACGATCAATTCGGGCAGCGGCATTTAACTGAACAAAACTTGTTCAGTTTATTGTACGACAAACCAGATTTAGATTTGAGGAATTTTCTAATAGATAATCCACAACTTTATAATAAAAGTGTAGATGAAACTCATGTTAATTTTCCAAAGCTACAACAATATGTTGTTTCTGATATTTCGTTAGAAGAATTTGATCAACAAAATCAAGAATCTTGGTTTATGCCAGATGAATATAAAAACATTGATATTGCTAAACATATACTTGAATTATGTAAGTCGGATGAGGACCTGCAACGTGTAGGACAAGAATTGTTGCTATTTCAAGAGAAAAAAATGTTTCCTTTGCTATGTTATCTTAAATATCTAGTAGACACTATGAGGAAGAATAACATAGTGTGGGGAGTTGGCAGAGGTAGTAGCGTGGCCAGCTATGTATTATACCTATTAGGAGTACATAAAATCAATTCGCTTTACTACGATTTACCCATTGAGGAATTTTTAAAGGATTAAATTATGGCAAATACACATCGATCAGCACTTGGACGTCAAATCGACATTGACAAACTGAGACTAAGCAACGAAGATACTATTGCAGTTGGTAATATGAAAGTCAATGCTAGAGGCGATGAATTAGGACCCGGCGGCGAAGTTGTTCGAACACGTAATCAAATTATGAATGATTATTATCAATTGAATACACCAACTGTGACAGTTACTGAAAATGAACTAGCAGCAGACGAAAGTGTCTTAATACAAAAGGCTCCACCTCCACCAGCGGTCAGAGCGGGAGCTCTCAGAGGAAGTTTAGCAGACTCAATAGCCAAAGACAGAAAGTAATAAAATGGGAATCCCACTGATACATAAAGTTAAAAAAATTACCCCAATTGGAAATTCAATTTTGGTTGCGGATATGAATTTCAAAGAACGCCTGACCAATTCTGGGATTTTTATTCCTAGCGACAACGGTAAAACACATGGTATACGTCCTCGTTGGGCTAGAGTCTATGCAGTAGGCCCCGAGCAAAAAGATGTCGATGTAGGTCAATGGGTTTTAATTTCACATGGTAGATGGACCCGAGGAGTCGAAATTGAAGACGAAACTGGTAAACATACTATCAGACGTATCGATCCAAATGACATGTTACTATTGTCTGATGAAGAACAGTACGATGACACTATGAGTACTGCCATTCATGCCAACGAAGTTGCCAGAGACCGTTGACTTTCACACAACCTTGTGTTATTATTAGTAATAACACTTTTTAAAGGCACATACATGTCAGTTACACAACTTTGGGTAGAGAAATATCGTCCTACAAATGTAGACGGATACGTATTTACAGACCCATCTGTACAGGAACAAGTTGAATTTTGGATTAAAGATAAATCCATTCCGCATTTATTATTGCACGGACCGGCTGGCACTGGTAAAACCACATTGGCTAAAATACTAATTAATCAACTAGGAGTCGAAGACATTGATGTATTAATGGTTAATGGTAGTAAGGAAGGTCGTAAGATTGATTGGTTGCGCGACAAGCTAGAAGGCTTTTGTCAAACTATGCCATTTGGTACATTTAAGATAGTACTAATTGATGAGGCAGACTATTTGAACAAAGAAAGTGTGCAACCAGCAATGCGTAATCTAATGGAAGGTTACAGTGAGAATGTTAGATTTATTTTAACGTGTAATTATCCAAACAAGATTATTCCGCCGCTGCATAGCAGATGCCATGAAATTCATATTGAGAAAACAGATCAAACAGAATTCACCGCAAGGGCTGCTATGGTGCTAATGGAAGAAAGTATCGACTTTGACCTAGACACATTAGATAGCTATGTAAAAGCTACATATCCAGATCTACGTAAATGTTTGAACTTAGTGCAAACAAATAGCGTAAGCGGAAAATTAAACGAGCCAAAAGAAATTGGATCTGCTGCCAATGATTTTAGATTAGATGCAGTTAATTTATTTAAAATGGGCAAGTTCAGGCAGGCACGAGAATTGATATGTAGTCAAGCAAGGCCAGAAGAAATGGAAGAAGTATTTCGATGGACTTACGATAATCTTGATCTTTGGAGTAATACCGAGGAAGGTAAAGATGAAGCTATTTTAATTATTCGCAGGGGATTAGTTAATCACAACAGTTGCGCAGATGCAGAAATTAATTTAAGTGCAACATTAACAGAACTCATTTCACTAAACAGGTAAACAAATGAAAAAACAAACTATATACTTGGTAGCATACTACTATATTCGTCCTAAATCTAAAAATGTTAGGACACAAGACAAGGGCTGGATGAAAGAACAAAATGCTGTACAATACGACGAACAAGTGGCGGTTGTTAGGAATTTAAAAACATCCGATAAAACAACCGCTAAGATTATTTTAGATCTCGGAAATAAAATAGTAGTCAGAAATGCATGGGAACCAGATAGTAATTTTGATACGATGTTTGCATATTTCATGTCCGGCTATCCTAAGTATACAAAAGATATTATGGATCAATTAGATCCAGAATATATGACTAGGTTTTTAAGCAAACCCAGCGATGTCACTCATCTAGTAGATATTGGTGCAGACGAAATATTAGTTGAAACACCTGCTATAAAAAATGCTGAAATTTCAGCAGTAATATCTGGATCAATCAGTACCAACGAACGTTATGAACCCGCTGCTTAATAAATTATATCGGCAAAAAAAGACCAGGGTAAGAGATCCTAATGCGCCGCCACCACCAACACTATTAGGGCAAGTTAAAGAACTTAAAGACACTAAACAATCAGTTGAATCAGTGTCTGCAGAAATGGCTGTTATGCGTCAACGATTAGAATATTTAGAAATGAAAAATCGGCGACTTGAAAATAACATTGAAACAATCAGAGCTTGGATATTACGCAACCAGGGACGATAATGGAAAAAATTATACTTACTGATGCAGATGGAGTATTGTTAGACTGGGAATACGCATTTGATATTTGGATGCAGCAACACGGATTTGCCAAACAAGAAGGTGGCAATTTGAAATACTGCATAGGCAAACGATATGGCATTGATGTTGAACAAAGTAAGAAATTAATTAAAATGTTCAACGAAAGTGCTGCCATTGGATTCTTGCCAGCACTTAGAGATAGTATGTACTATGTTAAACGTCTGCATGAAGAACATGGTTATGTGTTTCATTGTATTACTAGTTTGAGTGCAGATAAAAATGCCCAAGAACTACGTAAAATGAACTTACGCAAATTATTTGGTAAGACTGCATTTGAGAAATTTGTTTTCTTAGACACAGGTGCAGACAAGGATCAAGCTCTTGCACCTTATAAAGGTTCAAAACTTTGGTGGATTGAGGATAAAATTGACAATGCTATAACGGGTAATTCAATGGGATTATCTAGTATATTAATGGAACACGGGCATAACATGGACAAACCTAGTGCTCAGTATACAACCGTTAAAAACTGGCGGGAAATATACAATATTGTTACGTTTATCCCGTAAAAAAACCTCAAAAAGAGGTTGACAATAGGCAGTTTTTGCCTTATAATAGAAGAACTTGCTAGGAGAACGTAGGGTGCATGGTGCACCGTTTGTTCAATTAGCGGTAGGAGCATAGTGCTCTGATTTAACCTTAGGAGCATATATGGCTGCAAAACGCCTCACACGTAAACTGACTGACGTTATTGCCGAAGTCGAAAACCAACTCAAAGCACACTACGGTGTGACACAAAAAGATATCAGTGCCTGGCGGGCTCGTGCTCAGGCTCTATCACATAAATTTCCCATTAGCGCGATGTTAAAGATTGAAGATCTTTGGATTGACTATGAAGTACAACGTGATGTTATTCACAAGCATATTATCAATATCATGCGTAAGTGGGATCCGCGTATTTGTTCGCCTGGGTCTGCATGTCGCTTTATTGGTAAGCCGAATACATATTTGTATGATGCACAACATCGTACTATTGCAGCTGGCATTTTAGGTTTTACTGAAATTCCATGTGCTGTAGTAGAAACAGACGATCCCAACTTTGCCAGCTATGCATTTGAAATGCTCAACGACACTGGTGTTAAACGTTTGACTCCTGGCGATTTGCATCGTAATGCTTTGGTACGTTACAAGAACGGTAGTCGTGACAAGAAAGTTGTAGATGCTCGTACCATGCAGGATCAATTTGACTCTGTGGGTATCGATTTACAAGATAAAGGTTCACGTGCGTCAGACAACTTGCGTGGTGACCACGACTACTTTATGAGTCACTTTAAGTATGCACAAAAAGGCATCGAGATTGATGACAGCGGTAAAGTATTATTGGATATCCTGACAGCCGTCAAAGATATATTTCCTTTGCAGGAAGAAATTGATCAAGGTGTCTATATTGGTTTGTATGAACTGCACCGTATCTCAAATACCAATGCAAACAGTAGATTGCCAGCTGGTTGGATGAAGACGGTACTTGAAGTTATTAAGCCTACATTTAAAAGTTCAAATTTGATACATGCCAAAGGTAAGGTACAATGGGAACATGTAAATCCAGGGGCAACTTGGAGTGCTCCTAGCGCAATGAGCAACTTCCTGCGCGAACTGTACATGCGCGGCGGCGGCACATTGAACTTGCCTTATCATGGTGAAGGTGCTAAAATGGGCATTGAAGATGGAAATATTGCACCTGGCCTGTTTCCAGAAGGAGAGTCAAAATGAGCATCATAGCAAAACATTTGTTAGGTAGCAACGCTACAAAAAATGTTACATTAATTGAAGCATTCAATATACTATTAGGCATGGATCTAATTAACATTGGCGAGGTTGGTGAGCAAACTATCAGCAATGCTAGCGGAGTGGCCCGTTGTCCACGCAACACTGCCAGGATTGACTTGGTTTCGGGGGTGCAAATTAAAACTGCACAAACTTATCCCGATAAAGGCAAATTACAGGCATACTTTGCACCAGGTAATACCAAAGCCCCAATCTTGTTGGTAGTGTTAGAACGACTAACAGGTAAAGAATACTTTTTTAGTTTCAGTTACAATCGGTACAAACACCAAATTGGATCTAGCATTTGCTTACCTTTTGAGGCAGACGGTACACCTCGACGTAGTAATCATTGGTGGGACAACGAAATTGAATTCAACGATGTACAAAAGTTAGCAAAAAATGCTTAAAGAATCTCTTGAACAATTCACAGCACCGGTGTACGGAAAAACTAAACGTACACCCGAAACCTACAAAACAGTAGCAACACGTTGTAAAAACCAATTGGTAGAATTTATCAATGAATATCAATCTGTAAAAAATGACCAGCAGTTATTGCGAGAAATACGCAATGACATCGATGAAAAAATTCGACGTTATCATGAATACTGTATTAAACAGCGCGACAATATGGCTGCTCATTACCATGAGCAAGGTGCAGATGAGGACACAGACTTTGAACACTTAATCCCATTGGGGAGGATTCGTGATCTGTTGCTAGCCGGATCAATTACCATCGAACAGGCATTAAATGCACCCACAGTAACTTTAAGTCGTGCTAAACATGCTATGCTTAAAGATACAGGTTGGTCTAGTAAGACTCCCAACATGTGGTTGCCTTTCCAAAGGTATACTAATGTGTTTGATGCTAAGTATCAGACACATGACGGAACTATCGTGGACCCGGCTACATGGACGTTAGAAAAACATTACGAGTATTTCAAGCATCTAAACATATAATAAATGGGCCCAAGGCCCATTTATTTTGTTGTTAATTTTCTCCGTATAGTTTTAGTACCTCCGCAACAACAGGATGCCGTTGTACATCTCGTCGAGAAAAGTTAACATTGGCAATTGCCGAACTACCAGATTTTTCTAGTCGGTCAATAAAATCTCTTAGGCCATTGTCTGCTTCAAATTTTCTATCCATTTGATGTAAGTCACCAGTGACTACTAATTTAGACCCTTCGCTGAGGCGAGTAAGAACCATCTTCATCTGGTTAAGTGTGGCGTTTTGGGATTCATCAAAGATGATCCAACTACGCTTAAAGTTTCTGCCTCTCATATATGCTAGGGGAGAGATCTCTATGGTTTGGTTAGCTAGCATATCTGCGATTTCACGGGTTGAATAGTATTCGCCTATGACGTCCATAATTGGGCGAGTCCAGGGCTCCATTTTAGCATTAAGATCCCCTGGCAGGAATCCGTGCTGCTCATCATCTACACCCACGGCAGGTCTGGTTATAATAATTTTATTGATTTGACCTTCTTTGTAGGCTTTGATTGCGGCCATTACAGCCAACATTGTTTTGCCAGTGCCTGCAGGGCCTGTGGCAAAAATTATAAGTTTCTTTGGGTTTATTAGTAAATCGATGTATTCTTCCTGTTTGAGTGTTTTTGGTAGTAATGTAACTTGACGTTTGCTACGACTAAAATCGTTGATTCCTACTACATTATTATCTACTTCTTTATATTGATTACGGGACGAGCGGCTAGGTTGTTTACGTTTAGCTGATGATGACAAATGGATTCTCCTGAAATTTAATAGATTTTGATTTTGATTCATCTGTGCCTCCTGCGCACAAAAATATTTAAGACTATCTGGCTGCGGGTTTTACTAGCAGATTACATTTTTTTATTAGGACTAAGTATTAAGCTGTACTCAAACACTAGCCCAAGCCTGCATAGTTTGGTAAATATAGTATACTTGAAAAAGTAATAAATAATTTAAACAAGGGCGGATATGGCCAAACACATTAAAGATGTTATTGCAAATACAAAAAATATCTATATGACCAACAGTGCGTTAGAAAGTCTTATGGATTTTGAACGTGTATTAGATGAACTTGACACTTATGTATTTAAAAATTGGAACAAAGGCGAACTAGTCGAGGGTCCTATTTACGAAAAATATTTCGTTACTTGCACATTTATGTGGCCTTATAATTTAATGCCCGATCCACGCGGTGGCGAGCGTTTACTTGATTATAAGTGCAAAGTCACATACCAAGAAGAATCTTTAGCATATTCTGTACATGTTGACAACCCATCAGACTTCAAATCAGGTACAAAAGTTCCAAAATTAGCAAAAAAACAAATTTGGCTAGTAACTATTACTATGCCTAAACAATTAATGCATGATATACATCAAGGCAGTCTCGAATTAGAATCAGAAACAATTGACATTGAGGACATTGAACAAGCATACGAAGTTGGACTAGAGGACGATGTTTACAAAGATCAAAGCGGATTACCAAATGAACAAAATACATTTTCACAACCAAACATTTAATAAGCCTTTAGAAGAAGGGCTCGAACACGGCGATCTCGATCGTTTGGTTTCTACTCGCGTGACCATCGACGAATACAAAAGTAAAATGGGAACAGACGACGAAATTGTAGTTATAACATTCCAAATACAAAGTAAACAACCAGCTGTCGATCTTGTTAATTTTATTGAAAAAGGATACGAATGGGTAGCAGATGCCGATGTTAGTTCTGGTGAACTATTTGATGGATCGTATCTAGTATTTGTTGAGATGGAACGCACACCGGATGTGCCAGAAAACTTAATGAAAATGTTCCAAGACTTAGAGCAGTTAACCGGGAATAAAATGGATTCCTGGCAATTGGAATACTCTAATTTAAAAACTCCAATTGCTATCGATCGGGAATCATTAGATTCGGCTATCCCAAACACACCAGCCGAATATAGAGCTAAGAACAAACAAAAACAAAACTCCATAGATCAATTGAAAACCGCTGCTGGTATTAACGTTAATACAGAAGCACCTAAAAATGATTTCACAGAGAGCTTGCGAATAGCAGCGGGGATACGCTAATGTGGTTAATGAACTTTTTGCCTGATTGGATATTCCATGCCATACTGTTAGCAGGTGTATTAGGATTACTTGCTAGTCTTGTATTAAAATTCATACCAGTTATTAGTACTTACCGATTGCCTATACAAGTTGGAGCAATATTACTAATTGTAACAGGCGTATGGTTTGAAGGTGCAATGAGTAATCAAGCAGCATGGGAAGCCCGTGTGGCAGAAATGCAGGTCAAGGTTGCAGAAGCTGAAGCAAAAAGCCAAGAAACCAATGTTCAAATTGTAACTAAAACTGTTAAGAAACTTGAACTGGTTAGAACACGCGGTGACGATATTATCAACTATGTTGATCGTGAAGTAGTTAAAGATCGAGAAGTTATCAAGTTTGTAGAAAATTGCCCTATTCCGCAAATTATTGTTAATACACACAATGCAGCAGCATTAAATCAACCCATCGAGGCTAATAAATGAAATTAATTAAATTACTTGCCATTGCATCTATTTTATTAATTGCAGGATGTAGTACTACCGTACCAGTTACTGTTAGATTTCCCGACGCTCCGGTATTGATTTTAGAAAAGTGTCCACAGTTAAAAACTATAGAAGGTGATTCAGTTAGTATTATTGATTTTACAAAAACTGTTACATTAAATTATACAACATATTATGAATGTGCTGCAAGAAGTGATGCATGGATAGAATGGTACCAGGCACAGAAGAAAATATTTGAAGAAGTACAAGGAGATTAATATGTTAGAAACATTATTTTGGTTAGCATTAGGAGCATTTATAGGGTGGAATTTTCCACAACCTCAATTTGCTAAAAACATTCAGGCAAAGATTATAACCTTATTTCGCAAGGAGCAATAATGTCAGAATTTATTTTAACACAAGAGCAACTCGCTCAATTACTTCCGGGTAATCAATATCTAGATCATTGGTATCATGCACTAGAACAAGCATTACCTGATTACGATATCAATACTCCTAATAGAGTAGCAGCATTTCTTGCTCAATGCGCTCACGAAAGTGGCGGATTTGTATTTTTAAAAGAAAATTTAAATTACAAGGCAGCAAGTCTATGTAAAGTATTTCCAAAATATTTCCCTAATATAGATATTGCCAATGCATACGCACACAAACAAGAAATGATTGCCAATCGTGTCTATGCTAGTCGGATGGGCAACGGCGACGAGCACAGTGGCGAAGGTTACAAATATTGCGGACGTGGACTAATTCAATTAACTGGCAAGGATAACTATACACGGTTTGCAGAAAGTATCGAAACACCTGTAGAAGATATTCCAGAATATTTGGCTACATTCGAAGGTGCTGTGCAAAGTGCCTGCTGGTTCTGGGAAAGTAATAATTTAAAT
>Ga0304728_1000093_pt1 | contig 70422 bp, 70 predicted proteins | sample C_130625_MF_Meta_FD_190476 | JGI IMG/M metagenome (GOLD analysis project Ga0304728, IMG submission 190476) | Freshwater microbial communities from Lake Croche, Canada to study carbon cycling - C_130625_MF_MetaG (v2) (version 2) | ecosystem: Environmental > Aquatic > Freshwater > Lake | place... | reverse complement strand
TGCCACCGATCATACTTCAGTTCAGCATTAACGCTCATACCCAGCTTAACCAGTTCGGCCACAATTTCGGCCAAACGCTCAATCTCATTAATATTTAAGTAGATCATTATATTCTCAATGTCATCTTTTCCCACACTTCGATCAAATCTTTAGCAGTTATACCGTACTCTTCTGCTAAAGTCAATGCCTCATCTCGATTAGGTTTGCACATCACCATCATGGCACTTTTTAAAACTTTCAGAACCTTAATGATCGCTTCATCCTTACTCATAGAAAGCTTCTCTTTCTTCGTATATATTTGCTATTGAGATTCTAACTTCAACCCATTCATCTAGGCTGGTAAAATCTTCAAGGCTTTCGGCCAACTCACTATCTTCATAGCACTCTACAATATATTGACCCCAACTCTCATAGTTATCATGGGCCAGCTTCTTTGCTTTAGCAATCAGTTCCGGTGTGACATTCAACATGATTATTCCTTTGCTTCTTTGATTCTCTTAAAAACTTCTGAACAAGCAAACTCAACGTCTGCCTTATTTACCATCACTAGCCGTATGGCTTTTTTTGGATCACTAGCACACTTGTTCAGCAGTTCTTGCCAAACTAGTTCCGTCAGCTGTTTCTTGTCTGTAATCATATAGTCCATTCTACACTACTATTATCGACCTGTCAATGGAGTTTTCTTTAGAAGATTCTTTTTGACGTAAAGCTTTGTGAGATAAGGAGTTAGAGCAAACCCGGCCGCCCCAACTTGACGTAAGTATTTACCAGCGAACCATTTACGACTCCGGTTCTATACTCCACTAATACCCGATATTTTTAACCCTTGGGCCAGGTAAACACTAGTGGAAACCGTCCACGGAAACCTCCCTGCAAAGCGGGCATTGCTAGCACATAAGACCCGCTCTGGTCTGGCTCTTAGGAACGATTACTGGTTGTATTGTATCACACGGCTATACGGCGCTGCAACGTCGAGGCCGATCTGGCCGCGTATAGTTAAGGAAGGTTCTCCTTCTCATCCGTGTGATTTTATTAAACGTGGTCAGGATGCCGACCCTCATAGATTGGTACTTCTATCCAACGTATAGCCCCGTTGGCAACCCTACGCTGCATTACAGCCGCAGTGTTTATCGAAATAGGCTATCCCAATCTAGTCCCGTTGCATGGACCCACGAGTTTTGTATTGTAAAGCAGATTGGGTTATGCCATACTCGGCCTTGCATTTAACCGTGGCTTCTTTGATATCATTCTGCCAGCGGCCCTCATCTGCTTATGTTGTGCGGATGGGTGGATTCGTCTTTTGGAATAAACCATGAACTTGACCACCTATTTAACTTCCCAGCTCTCATGATAAGCTGTTGGGGAGTTGCTCAGTGCAACCTTGCAACCCGCGTTGTATTGTCAATGATCAGCTTCAACTCTCGTATTCTACATCTATTATCGTCACTTGTCAAGAGCTATCTATAGGAATTCCAAAAATTTTTTAGAGTTGATGTAACCCTATGATACACAAGCACTTACGTCAAATTCGGCCGCCCCGCCTTACCCTAAGTACTTTAAGGATAAGGACTTACGATCAATAGTCTTCGGCCTCAATAGGCTCATCAACACAGTAGTTTGAGTTAGTCAACACTTCCGGCCTATACTTACTCAACTTTTTATCTACACACTCCAAACAAACCTTACCCAGTGGAATTCCCCTAGCATCACTTTCCCACCAACTTTTCTTGCCAGACCCACAGGGACAAACTTTCATGATATAATCCTTAGTTAAGAGTTGTAACTAGTGCTTCACGCCTACCATCACGAATAGCAGCCTCAAGAGCGCCACAAATAAAAGCTTGAAACTTATCCAGTTCCTCAGTCATAACCTTTGGGTCATGATTTACAGTCTGTAAGATCATCTTCATAGCAAAACTAGCCACACTATCAGCAATCAAAGCTTTTTCTTCATTCGACAGCATAATTTTCTCCTTACTCCAAGTATACCTTATCTATTCTCTATTGTCAAGGACCCCATGTTCTGGCTGACTATACCCACACAGCCCAAATCCGTAGGATTAGGCAGGACAAACTTTAGAGATTCGCTCAATGAGCAAATTATTTCCATAAAGTTTCTCAGCCTGACGCAAAGCATGATAGGTACTGTACGCTTGAACATACCCAACAATCTTGCTACCCTTCATTACCATGTAGGTATCGGTACTCATTCATCCTCCTCTTGTGTTCCTGCGAACATCGTTTCCCACTCCTGAGCATCAATTCCCGTTTTGAGAATCTCACGATCATCAGCATTGAGATACGGAAAAGCAACTTGAATCAACTCTCCGTTGACCCAACGCTGGGCATCGTCAAGTCGAGTAGTGATGGAAAACTCACGACCTCCAGTGGACAGCCCACTGAACTCAATCATATCCACACCGTCCACAGTCGTGATCGTTCGCGTTGTCCGATTTGTCAAAGCATATGGCGTAAACAGCATCTTTTTTCTCCTTTAGGTTCCTCGTATTGTACACTACTATTATCGGCCTGTCAAGAGGAAAAACTTGAGCAAAAAAAGATTGTCGTAAAGTGTTGGTACATAAAGACTTACGACGCGGCGGGCGGGCCGACCTCGCCCTAAGTCCTTTGGTGTCAAAGGGTTAGGGATTGGTCAGTTAGTATGTAGAAGCTGCTGCTTTTTAGAGCAGGCTAGCAACCCCGCTCTTGAACAGAACCTTAGCAAGCAAAGGCTTTCGGCAGTTGCTCACACGTTCTGCATAGAAATTACGCACCTTACCGTCAGCGGTTCGACACGTTACCAGATTGCTGGTACGGATGAACTCAGGATCACCAGCACGATAACGACTCTTACGATTGAGTCTCGCAATCTGGTCAGCGGTCAACGTCTGCTTACCGATCACCTTAGCAAGAAAACGCTCATGCGTTCCATGCAATGGCTGCTGGTAAACAAAATTGAAAACCTGACCCTCTTGGGCATTCGCCAAGCTAGCCTTCGATCCACCATAGACCGAATAGAAGACGAAACCCACAACAGCAACGGCAGCAGCCGACAGAATCGAACCAAACAAAATCACATCGTTCATAGAAACCCTTTCAAATTGAAAATCGATCACAACATCCATACGCTAAGTCTACACTATATATCGACATTTGTCAAGAGGAAACTTTAGAAAAATTTTCTTCCCAATACTCCACCATTTCAGCCATGTTGATACCACTATCGTTCCAGGCTACACAATCGGGCGTTTCAAATCGGATAGCAGTCGTGGTAAAAATCTCACGAATCAAAATTTTGAAATGATCGTAAGAGGTACACTGTTTTGCCAGACTATACAAATCTTCCTCATTACTGATCCACAAACAAACATTCCATGTCTGATAGTTTTGGTAGCCGTTGTAGGTTCCATCGGGACTCATGCTTCACTCTCTCTTTCTTGTATACGTCATTCTACTATCTATTATCGTCTAATGCAAGTGGTAAACTTGAACCTTACGGAATTGTAAGGATTCTCGTAAAGTGTTGCAGTATAAGGACTTACGGCAAATCCGGCCGCCCCCGTCGGCCCTAAGTGCTTGAGCACAAAGGGTTTACGACGAGTGATAGTTTACTCAAAATCAACAAAGATGATTTGAGCATAACCGCGAGGCTTGACGGTATATCCGTCGCCGTAATCGCATGTATCGGCCTTGACCGCTGTCATACCAGCCAGAGCCTTAGCCTTACGAACAACGCTACGCTGGCTAGCATTTTTCTTGGGAATAAACTCATAACGATTCACCCAACCATAGTTAGCTTCGCCACCAAACGTATCCGTATGAGTCACAACGCACTTCATTTTGCCAATTCCTTTGCTTTCATGGTTTCAAAATACAACTGTTCCAACAACTTAACTCTACTTACTGCACGACCAGCTTCACGATTCATGAGTATAACAGCTTTCTCATGTGCTGTCAACTCTTTCTTTTTCGTTTTCATTTTATTCCTCAATCTCACTAACATAGCACTCACAATCAAACTGGTAGCTAGCCTTACGCTTGGCTTCGCTCTCACTACGACAATCCACAACCGTTCCAAGATGCTTGTTGTCACTCTTGCGATAGACCACATACATTCCCGTATCATGACGATTGTATGGATTAAAATTACCCTCGTAGTATCTGCTCATTTTTCATAACCTCTTGAAAAGAAATCCTAACATCCTTATTCTTCATCAAATCATCAAACCAACTGTAGGTAGCAGAAAACTTTTCACAAGCATCTGCCCAATCTGTGGCTCCCACCGTAAACGACAGAGGCTCACCATTCAACACCAATTGCAAAATTTTCATCATGTCACTCTCTTTCTCTATCTCTTATATCGACAAGTATAGCATAGAAACTTTAGGTGTCAAGCATAAAATTTTGAAAAAAGAAAAGATTTTTTGGCACGGCATTTGCTATTAGACATAAGTGCTTACCTCTAAAGGAGTTACAGCAAATCGGGCGGGCCGCGCAAGCCCTAAGTGCTTATGCACAAAGGGTTTACGGCGAATTTTCAATCGTCGTATGGGCCATCATCGTTATAATCAACGAATCCCACAGCCTCATCGGCATGGAAATCTTCTACTCCATCGTCACCATAGTAACCATAGTCCTCGTCGGTTCCCCATCCAGCGGAAGCCAACGCAGACTCAGCATCACCATCCATACTATCATCAAACGAATCATCGTCATACGACGGATCGTAATCGCCGTCTCCGTGTGGGTCAGAATCAACACTGAAAAAATCGTCATGATCATCATATTCGTGGCTCATAGTCAATCCCTCACAATGGTAGTAATGTAGAGCAGGCCAACATAGGACGCAAGAAACGCAATCGCACTAAGCATCAATATACTCCTCTGGAATGAAATCGTCAACAGCACCCACAACGTCTGCCCAATCCCAAAAATTAACTTCCACACTAGGATCGTCGATAGGCTCGACCATCGGCTCAACAATCCCCGCTTCGGCCATGTCGTTCAGAATGTCGTTGATCTCGTCGAAGTTCAGCATGATTCTGTTCCTTAGTGGTTACCGTTCGTGTGTTGTGATTCTACACTTATTATCGGCTAGTGTCAAGCAGGAACTTGGAAAATTTCCAAATATAATTTCATGCCAAAGATGAAAAATTTTTTTGTTGATGTAAAGTGTTGGAGCATAAAGACTTACGCTTCGCGGGGCGGCCCCGGTTTGCCCTAAGTGCTTATAGGGTCGGGGTTTACGTCAATAGTCTCCGATGTCCTCTGGACAGGTCACGAACCCATCTCCACCATCGTCCTCATCATCCCAGTCCATGCTCTCTTCGGCTGCTGCCTTGTAAGAGCAATCGGGATCCTCGTCATACTGCTCCTCACAATAGTAGCTATCTTCATCGCCTGTCCAACCACCGATATAGGATTCCATGTAGGAGTCGAGAAAGGAATCTTCGTTCATAGATAAACTCTCCAAGGTAAGGGTTATGGGCTTATTCTACCAAGTCTAATCAACTTTGTCAACGCTGGTCGTATTCATACCAGAAATTTTCAGTCTGAATTTCACTCTCAATCTCTGCACTGGAGATGAAACCGGGATGCTCACGATTCTCCATCGCGGGATTGTCCTCGCAAGCACAACAATGCTGAAAAGACCCACAATCAGCATCGCATTCCAGACAGTAGAAAGTATTCGGCATTAGACATTCCTTGGTTGGGGTTGAGATGCTGCAATTATACTCTTATTATCGGCAGGTGTCAATACCCTTCAACAGAAAAGTTTCCTTACAATGCTGTAAGGTTGTCGTAAAGTGTTGCAGCATAAGCACTTACGCTTCGCGGGGCGGGCCGGACTTGTCGTAAGTCCTTACTGGTGAAGGAGATACGTCATAGTGCAGCCAATTACAAAACACACCCCCCACAATATGTAGTCACTCGATTTCATCATTTTCCTCCATATACATGATATGTGACATACTAGTAGAGAGTAAGATACCGACAATATAACCAAAAGCAACGCTAATAAAATCAAATTGATACATCCCTGTATCTCCATTTTGGTTTAAGGGGTCAATCCCCATATCCTACCCAGAACTCATCACCATTTTCGTCTTTCATAAGAGAGAAGCCCCTAGACTTCATTCTCTCATATTCGGCAAGTCTCTGCCAGACTTCCCTTACAATAGAAAGGAAATATACAAAACCCAAAACAAAAAGCATAGCCCCCATCCAAACCCACACCAGAATAAAACCATTCATGTTCAAGCCTCCACCGTGTTAGCAACATGGATCATGTTTTCGCACTGGTCAAGATAGCACGAACGATATTCGGTCAGGCCGATTTTCACAATCATCATCTTTCCCTTGGGCTTATCCAAAACCCTACGAACTTCACCACGATAGTTCTCGCCCTTATAATCAAACTCCACCCAATCATACCGCTTGATATAGTCTATCATACATTCCTCTTGGTTACTGGTCATCTTTCCTATATCTATTATCGACATTCTACACTGCAAAACTTTAGTTGTCAACCTTACAAGGCCCACAGGGTTCGCTGACTAGTCTGACTAGGCCACGTTTCGACCCGACAGGGTTAGCTGGAACTAGCCAGAGACAAAGACTCCGCACGATACCGACGGAGCAATTCTGTGGCAAGATAGGAAATATGCTGTTTTCTCAGTTCGATCATTTCAGGATCAGTATCCCTAGTGAGCCGGACTTGCTCAAGCCACAGATTATCTTGCAAAACCCTAGTGGAAAATTCTTCCATTTTCATTCTCTCTTTCTTGTCTTATCATTCTACTATTATTATCGTCATTTGTCAATAGCTTAGGCCAGAAAAACTTTCCTTACAATGTCGTAAGGTTTGGATAGGAAGTTTGGCACAGCATTTGCTATGTTGTTGTAAGTCGTTATCTCATAAGCACTTACGTCAAACGCGGCCCGCCCGCCGTGTCGTAAGTCCTTATGCAGTAAGCACTTAGGAGTTACTCTGGCGATTGCCTATAATTTCAGCAGCAATGCTTTGAATCAAGGCATCTTTCACTGGGGGATTGGTCACACATTCTTCCGTGAGTCTTTCACACAGGGAGCATGACGCATCCATCATTTCCAGAGCGCCTTGCAATCCAAGGTCCATCCAAATCTTTTCCATCGGTGAGAACATTTGTTCAGCCTTTCAATTCCATCCAAAGTTTTGCTCAAGAAACGGACCAAACACAATACCATCATCCACCCAGCACTCATTAGGATTAGGTGTGATCGTTACGATTTCTGATCTGCGTCCATCACGGTTCACAGGAACATCGAACCGGACACGATACATAGCTTCTCTATAGTCATTGGCTGGGATAATATCCACCACAACAGCCCACGCAAGATCAGCACCAATCCTAGAACCAATTTGAACCCTGTCACCAATCTGAATCATTCTATTCTCTCTTTCTTGTGTTTGTATTGTAGTGATTTGGCAGATGATCGTCAACCCCCACTATACGGGGGTCGGATGCGACCGATAATACTTCGCCCACAATTCATCGATCACGAACTGGACAACACGATCATGCGAACCACGGCAGACGTAGTATCCCATGTGAATGTCGAACAGAGCAAACGATCCATCCTCTTTCGGATGAAACGTGAACCCACACTTGTAAGCGTAGGCATTGATTTTACCCTTGACAGTCGAACTTTTCGGAGGCTTTCTCATTTTCATTCCTTCTCTTTCTTGTCTCATCATTATACAAGTATTATCGTCAAATGTCAATAGGGTAGACCAGAAAAAGTTTCCTTGCAATGCTGTAAGGTATTTCTAACATGATTTGGCACAGCATTTGCTATGTCGTCGTAAGTCATTGTTGCATAAGCACTTACGTCGAGCCGGGGCGGCCCGCCTTGCCCTAAGTCCTTTAGTAGCAAGGGTTTACGTCAAGTTTTGCGTTTACTGTATATCTGTTTACTAGTGTACAGTCGTTCATTCTTCCCCCTTGAAGCTGAACGGACTGATTTCCAGATGAGCAACCGCAGCATACTGTTTTGCGAGTTCTTCTTTGCGTTCAGTAGAACCCGGCTTGCCCACTGGCACGATCATGGTATCCTCGCTACCGATCATCCGCGGGTCAACCTTTTCCATCTTGCTCTTGCCCATATTCTTCAAGGCAGTTCGATTGAACTTCAGAACCTTTTCCACTTGAATCATCTCACCATCAATGTCTTTCACTTCAGTCGGAATCGCCATACCAAGAAAGCACAGACGAGCTTGACGCTTGGCAGCTTGAATGATGGGAAACTTGGTTTTCATTTTCTTTTCTCTCTTAGGTCTATCGTTCTCTTGTGTGTGCATTATACCAAACCGATTTTATGCTGTCAACCTTACAATTTCGTAAGGTTCAGTCATAGGGGTAGTGGGGAGTCTCATCCCTCTCAGGTAGGGGAAAGGTTTCAGTATTGAAAGCCCAAGGTAGAATATCATCCACTGGTATTCCACTTTTTATACTAGCCTTACGCCTGGCCTCCATCCAATCGTTGCCGAAAAACATTCCGATATATTCGTGAGTGTCGATTCGATGAAAAGTGAAAACACTCATTTTGACACCTTCCACGGATGGCCGTAGGCATCGGTTGCGGGAGACATTTCGCTTTCGCAAAAATCCCAGTGCTGCCCACCGAGCATCCTAACCGTCCACACATTTCCCTCATCATAGTGATAGGAAACAATCTTTCCAACCGACCCATTCACCACAACCTTATCACCAATCTCGTACATTCTTTTCTCTCTTTCTTGTGTTGTTATTCTAGACAATTTTTTATCTTTTGTCAACCCCTCATTTGGGGTACAGGGTAGCGTGGGATATCATATCACTCAGGGTATACCACTCACCATACCCATACTGGCCAGAGAGCAGAATCCGATAGTTTTTCCCGATGATCTGCTGAACCGTACCATACCCACACGACATTTCGACCACATCACCCACATTGATCTTGTTCTTCATCTCTTTTCTCCCTTATTCTTATATCGACATTATACCATACTCATCTTGAGCCTGCAAGAGGAAAGTTTCCTTACAATACCGTAAGGTTGTCGTAAAGTCTTATGAGCAAAGGACTTACGTCAAGCCCGGCCCGCCCGCCTTGCCCTAAGTGCTTTAGGGACAAGGACTTACGTCTAGTAAATTAGGTTGTTATCGGCCACCACCACCCCATCCTCGTACTCATCCCCACTTTCGAGGTACCACTGTCCCTTGCGTTGGTACACCCGTACAGGCGAATACTGATTGATTCTATCCTTAGTCGTAGGAGTATGCCAACCCCCACTATTAAGGGTAGCACTATTGTCGGGATGAATCTTCACAACATAGGTGCTATGCAGCATGATCCCTACGCTACCATCAGGAAGAATTTCCGCATAGGTGTTGTTGCCAACCTTACGAGAGTTTTTCTTGGTCTTACCATGTACCATCTTGATAGCTTCAAAGTGTGTCATCTGAGAACCTTTCAGTAGTTGTAGTTGTCGTTGTCGTGCAGGATGGAGTGGATAGCGTTACCCACCTGTCCAACGGTATAGGAAATGAAACCAGCAAAACCAATCAGGGCAAACAGCTGAACGTATTCGATAGGCGTAATCATTTAGGAGTCTCTCTTTCTTGTTTGTCTATTATACAGTATCGGTTAGGTGCTTGTCAACTCTTGAACCTTGCAATGTCGTAAGGTTCAGGCAAAATCCTCTTCACCAAAGAAATCATCGAGCCATTGGTCATCGGTCTCGATATGATCCTCAGCATCCCCCATAATAGGGTCCCAACCTTCCCCATCGTCAAGGCCCGGAATGTAGTCTGCTTCATCTTCCGGAATGTCCTCGACCACACCACACCATTCCTTGCAATCCATGCAAATCCCGATCTTATCCTTACCTTCACCGGTCTCGAAAGCACAACCAGCACCACAGCAATCAGAAACCAGATCGTAATTCAGATTTTCCATTTTCTTATCCTCTTTTCTTTCTCTCTTACTTGTTATATCGACATTATACAGAGTATTCTTTAGCTTGCAAGAGAAAAGTTTCCTTACATTTTCGTAAGGTTCGCAGTGCAAATACTGTGCCAATTGACGTAAGTCGTTACCCCACAAGCACTTACATCAAACCGGGGCCGCCCGCCTCGCCGTAAGTCCTTTACGGTCAAGGCTTTACGTCTCAAGATGCGTGAATGAACACTTGTTCACTTGCTGTACGGTTGGTCACCGTTACGATCCAATTCTTTCCACTACCATCTTCACGCATGATGCCATTGATCAGGCCCACATGAGCATTGCCCTTTGGGTCAATCACACAGTGATACTTGCCAGCTCGCATAGCAGAAAAAATCTTGTCAAGGTTGTTCATCATGACTTTGTAACCAGTTTCAAAAAGCATCTTGTCCCTTTTCTTTCTTGTGTTGATCCTATTATACAGTATCGGCTATTCCGTTGTCAATACCTTAGTAGTAAAGAAAATCTTCCAGAATGTTTCCGTCCTGGTCAACGGTGATTCCCTCACCCTCATCACCCATCGGGAAAAACTCTCCAATGTGGAAAGTACCATCGGAAAGCTCGTTGGTCAGAGCCTCAGCGAGCAACTCACCGCCGATACGAGCAATTCCAACCAAGGTATCGGGGCTGGTCGAATCAGCACCATAGAGGAAGTTGTCGAGTTCGTTTCGGTTGTTGATGGTGATCATTTTCTTGTCCTCTTGTTGTCTCTTGTTCTCTTGTGCTTTCATTATACAGTATTTATCGACGCTTTCAAGAGAAATCTTTGGAATTTTTGAAATATAATTTCATGCCAAATAACTTTTTTCTTTTTGGCACACCACTTGCGTTAAAACTTGATGTAAAGTATTGGTACATAAGCACTTAGGACGAATTTGGCGGATAGAGATGATCATAAGTCCTTTGTTTATATACTCTTATGGCTGAGGGGGTTTTTTCGTTTCATTTTAGAACCAGAGGAAATCCTCGAAAAAGGCCGGGTGGTCCAAAAATAGTAGGCACCACCATATATAATTGGCCAGTTTATTAGCCAGTATTCCCCACCTTTAATAAAAAAGCCCCGGCATTTCTACCAGAGGCTTTCTTAATCAAACTTACCAGAAACATTCTAGTAAGAATACAATCGGTTCATTGGACCATAATTCCAATGTTTCCAACAAGGACTCCTTCTTTCAACCACCACCGGTTGACTATAATAATAAACTGGTGCCACCACATTCTGCATAACCGTTACCGGACGATAAACTATCACCGGGGCGGGCTGAACAACCATTGGTTGAAGAACTGTAACAGGATACTGAACTACTGTATAGCCATATCCATACTGATAAGGCCCCCAACCATAATCTTGAGAGTATCCAGTTGTTCCTAAAACTCCCACCATTAACATTGCCCACAATAAACTCTTCATAATTTTCTCCTTTAGTTAAGTATAAAAAAAGAGGCCCAGCAATCTGCCGAGCCCCATTTTATCACTTTTGATGATGAATTCAACCAGTGACAGTAGTATCCGACGATTCTGATGTTGTCACCACACGATTTTTACTAGGACGACCCCTTGGCTTCTTTAGTGCCAGCTTTCGTCTTTGTCTACGAACCATTGCTGTTGTGATATTTTGGCCAGTCATTTGACTCAATTTGACCCCCAAAACCTCATCACACAACAATGTATGATTATTCTGAATAAACTCTGTTTCACTAGATGACCACTTTTTATATGTTGCCATTTTTTACTTTCCTGAATAAAGTTGACTAAAAGTGTAAGAACTCTATTATAGTAGTAGTTGACAAGTTTAGCGCAAGGAGAGAATATGACTAATCCTGAATTTAATATTGTCGATTCCATATTGACCGTTAAAGCATCCGGAACAGACCTCAATATCGACCAAGATCTATCACTTCCTCAAGGAAAGAGTATAGCTCAGTTATTATATGACCAAGAAAATTACCCAGTCAAAGAAGACCCCCAAGAATAAAACTCTTCCTGATCAATTGCCCCACGGTGTTACTGAAAAAGAGTTCCTATCAGTATTAGATAATATAAGCAAAAGATTAGGCCACAAATTTAAATTTGGCTATCATAGTTTTGAAGATATGAAGCAACAAGCTGCTATATTTGCTTTGGAAGGTCTACAAAAATATGATAATAAAAGACCTCTTGAAAACTTTTTATGGACCCACGTTAGAAATCGCCTCTTCAACTATAAAAGAGATAACTATCAAAGGCCCGATAAACCCTGTTTAACTTGTCCCCTATATGATGCTCATTGTAAAAAATCCACCAGTGGTTGTTTAGAATATGACAATAAGACCGACTGTGAATTATATCAAACATGGGATGCCAGAAATTCATCCAAAAAGAACATTATGAAACCCATAGGAATGGATGATGTTCAAGATGCCTCCCACAACCACCACAAAACCACCGATGTTCCCAATGCTGTTTTTAACAAACAAATAATTGACCTATTAGACCAACACATTCCTGCACAATATCGTGAAATTTATCTTAGACTCAAATATGGAGAAAAGATATATAAAAGCGATATGAACAAATTACTTTCCATTATTCAAGATGTCTTAAGAGAACATGGTTATGAATACTAAAGGCCCCAAAAAGCGTGGACAACTAGGACTTGATGAAGAAAAATATATAAGAGATAATATATTAAGTTTGCCTATTGAAACTATTGCTGAAAATTTAAATCGGTCAACCGCCCCAATTCAAAGATACATTGATGAGGCCCGACTAACTCAAGATCCCGAAGAGGCCACAGATGACCGCGTTCTACGTCAGAAACTTCATGGCAAAAACTTCTGGATAGAAATTAAAAGGCAGTTTGATGAAGACAGCGGAGAACTAGAATACTTTGAAAGTTTATGGATTAATTTAATTAGACAGTTTAGAGAAGACGTTTTGCCCGCCGAAGAACTTCAGATCAAACAATTTATCACTATCGACATTCTTATTAATAGAAGTATGAAAGAACGCAAACGTCACATTAGTGAAACTGAAAAACTACAAAAGCAAGTTGATAAAGAATATGACAAATCGGAAACCGAAAGAGATATTCCCAAACTTGTTAATATGGAAACCCAATTAAGTTTCGCCCGTAATAGCATTGCCAATTACACTAATGAATATACTAAGCTGCTCAACGAACAACAAAAGATCAGCAAGGATCTTAAAGCGACCAGAGAGCAAAGAATCAAAAGAATCGAAGACGGCAAAAGTTCTTGGGTGGGTTTGATAAGAATGTTAGAAGATGAAGAAATTAGAGAGCGTGAGGGGCGTGAGATGGAAATTATTAGCATGGCAACTGATAAGGTAATGCTCACACTAGAAGGTTATCATCAATATGCCGATGGGGGAATTGACAGTCCATTTTTAACAGCAGAAAGCGTTTTAGAAAAAGAGGATAAAGAATGAAAACAGCATTAGTAACGGGAATTACTGGACAAGACGGATCTTATTTAGCAGAACTCTTATTAGAGAAAAACTATAGGGTGGTGGGACTTCATCGAAGATCTAGTACTAATAATTTTGAAAGAATACGTTCCATAGTGGGAAATGTTAATTTTTTACTAGAAGAATTTGATCTAACAGATCCTTCGGGAATTAACAGAATCGTAGATCAATATCAGCCACAAGAGTTTTATAATCTGGGCGCTCAAAGTCATGTGGGAACTAGCTTTAAACAACCTACCACAACCTTTGAAATTAATACGGTGGGAGTAGTTAATATATTAGAGAGTATTCGCAACTTATCTCCTAATACAAAATTTTATCAGGCTAGTACTAGTGAAATGTTTGGGCGAAATTATAGTGAGGGGCCAGATGGTAGTAAATATCAAAATGAAAATACATTAATGCTTCCTCAAAGTCCTTATGGTGTTGCCAAGCTGGCTAGTTATCACATGGTGGAAATATATCGGTCTTCCTATGGATTATTTGGCTGTTCTGGCATTTTATTTAATCATGAGAGCCCCAGACGAGGAGAGAATTTTTTAACTCGTAAGGTGACTAAGTATATAGGACAACTAGTAAAAGGATTAACTAAGGAAAAATTGAAACTGGGTAATTTAGATGCTCAAAGAGACTGGGGACATGCTAAAGATTATGTAAGAGCAATGTATCTTATGTTGCAGCAAGACTCTCCAGAGGATTTTGTAATTGCCACAGGAAGAACTCGATCTGTACATGAATTTGTGGAAACAGCCTTTAAACTAATAAATGCTAATTATCAAGATCATGTTGAAATTGATAGCGACTTATTCCGACCGGCCGAAGTAGAATTTCTTAAGGGGGATGCTACTAAAGCAGAGACCAAGCTAAATTGGAAGCCAGAGATTTCCTTTGAAGATTTAATTATGGATATGATTAATAACGATATTATGATGAAATAAATAATGTTTAGAAACTATAAAGACCCCAAATATAAACAGTGGAGATTATCAGTATATAAAAGAGATAAGAACCATTGTCGGTGGCCAGGGTGTAATTTAAAAAGGAAACTTAATGCTCATCACATAATGACTTGGGCCAAATTTCCTGGCTTAAGGTTTGAGGTTAGTAATGGAATAACATTGTGTAAATATCATCATGACCTTATTAAAGGTATGGAAGATATCTATGCTCCTACATTTTTAAAGATTCTTGCCAATGACAGACTACAATAATTTTGAAATCATCATAGACACTAGAGAACAACAACCCTGGGTCTTTGATCATCATTCAGTATCCTCAGAAAAGCTTGATACAGGAGACTATTCTGTAAGGGGGCTTGAAGAGATATTGTGCATTGAGAGGAAAAAGAGCGTTAGCGAAATAGCCAACAATATCACAGAAAAAAGATTCAAAGATGTTGTTGACCGCATGAAGCAATATAAATATTCATTTTTATTATTTGAATTTGATTTAGAAGATATTCTCATTTATCCAGTAAGCTCAACTGTTCCAAAGAAAATGTGGGACAAGATTAAAATCTCTCCAAATTTTATAATCAAGCATCTAGTAGAACTACAAGTGTTTTTTAATATAAAGGTTCTTTTTTGCGGCTGTCCATCCAATGCCGAAAGAATGGCTTTATCCATCATGAAAAAGGTATACGAAATTGAAGGACCACCAAAACCAAAAGAAAATATTTGAAGATGCTTGGTTGAATCTTGGAGATGTCTCCGAGCTTATTCTTCCAAATAATCCAATGATACACAGAATCAAGAAGGATATAGAAAATCCTGACTTGCATCTTCTTAGACTTTTAAAAAATCCCAAATACTTAGGATCAACATGTAAACTTCTCTTTAATATAGAACTCCATCCTATTCAAATTGCTATTCTTCAAGAATTTTGGAATCGACCTTTCCCTATGTATATAGCTTCTCGTGGTTGGGGTAAGTCATTCCTTCTTGCTTTGTATTCGGTTTTACGATGTATGTTTTATCCTGGAACCAAGATTGTTATTGTGGGTGCTGCATTTAGACAGAGTAAAATTATCTTTGAATACATGGAAACAATATGGAGAGGTAGTCCGATTCTAAGAAGTATTTTCAATGGTAATGATGATGGCCCAAGAAGAGACGTTGATCGATGTACTATTCGTTTGGGTGATAGCTGGACTATTGCCGTTCCAATGGGCGATGGTAGTAAGATTAGAGGTTTAAGAGCACACATCATTATCGCTGACGAATTTGCATCTATTAGTCCGGACATTTATGAAACGGTAGTATCAGGTTTCGCTGCTGTATCTGCTAGTCCTATTCAGAATGTAAAAGAACATGCGAAAAAAGCAGCAATGAGTGAGGCTGGATTATGGAACGAAGAATTAGAAGCACTAGATACAAAGATGGGTAATCAAGCTATAATATCCGGTACTGCTGATTATTCCTTTAAACATTTTGCTAGTTACTGGAGAAGATATAAAGCTATTATTGAAAGCAAGGGAGATGTAAGAAAACTTGAGGATCTTTTTAAGGGAGAAGTTCCTGGTAATTTCAACTGGAAAGATTATTCAATCATTCGTATCCCATACGAATTAATTCCTAAAGGTTTCATGGATGATAAACAGGTTAGTAGAGCCAGAGCTACTATTCATACTGGTATCTATAATATGGAATATGCTGCATGTTTTACAGCAGATAGTGATGGATTCTTTAAAAGAAGCTTAATTGAAAATTGTGTTGTTAATGATTCTAATCCTATTGTTATAAATAGTAAACCTATTATATTTGATCCTATCGTTACTGGTAATACATCTCTTCAATATGTTTATGGGATAGATCCAGCATCCGAACAAGATAACTTTAGTATTGTTGTACTAGAACTACATCCTGATCATAATAGAATCGTATATGTATGGACTACTAATAGAAGTAATTTTAAAGAAAGACAAAAAACAGGACTAGTAAAAGAGTATGATTTTTATGGATTCTGTGCTAGAAAGATTCGCAACCTTATGAAAACATTTCCTTGTGCTAGAATCGGCATGGATGCACAAGGTGGTGGTGTGGCAATTGAAGAAGCTTTACATGACCCTAGTAAACTAGAAGACGGAGAACATCTTATCTGGCCAGTTATAGATTACAATAAAGCTAGAGACACAGATGACCAAGCTGGTTTACATATGCTAGAACTAGTTCAGTTTGCCAAGGCTGATTGGACAGCTCAAGCTAATCATGGATTAAGAAAAGATTTAGAAGACAAAGTATTATTGTTTCCTAGATTTGATTCTTTAACATTAGGTTTAGCTTTAGATAAAGAAGGAAAAGATATTTTAGGTTCTGATCTAAATCCTATCTATGATAGTCTTAGTGAATGTATATTAGAAATTGAAGACCTAAAGAGTGAATTGACAACTATTGTAATGACACAAACTAGCACAGGTTCTGGTGGACGAGACCGATGGGATACTCCAGAAGTCAAATTGCCTAATGGTAAAAGAGGTCGATTAAGAAAAGACCGATATAGTGCTTTAGTTATTGCTAATATGCTTGCTAGACAAATGAATAGAGCTTTACAGGCTGTTAAGTATGAAGTTATAGGTGGAAATGCCAAAGATGTTGTAGGTCAAAAAGGCAGTATGTACAAGGGACCAGACTGGTTTACATCCTCAGCAAATGATGACGATATTTATACAGGTATTTATAGATAACAGTGTATAAAAACATTAATTGAATTGCAATTACATTACAATAGTATTAAAAAAATATGGCTAAAAAATATCCAAAAAGTGACGTTATCAATGATGCTCAAGTTACCGGCGAGCAGGCTTATGTTGCATGGGGAGACGATTTAGCCAGTAAACAAGAGGCCCTAAAACAATCTTCCGAATCAATGTCAGAATATACTCTAGTTCAAAAAGCTAGTGGCATGAGACGATATGGATTAGATTATTCAAATTTAGATAAGAATACTTCTGGCCGACCAGGATTAACAAGATCTGATTACGACTACTTCCGTCCAGACGAAGCAGTTCCTCGTGAAATCAAAATGATTATCAGACGAGCAGAAGATATTTATCAAAGAGTTGGTTTAGTAAAAAATGTTATTGATCTCATGGGTGACTTTGCTAGTCAAGGTATCAGACTAGTTCATAAAAATAAAAGAATAGAAAGATTCTATAGACAATGGTTTAAGAAGATTCGAGGAAAAGATCGTAGCGAAAGATTTTTAAACAATCTATATAAGAGTGGTAACGTTGTTGTCAATAGACAAACTGGCAAACTAAGTCTTAAGGTTGCAGATAAACTATATAACTCTATTGCTTCTCCAGACTTGCAAGTACAAGATTTATCCGAAGCTCAAGTAGAGAAAAGAGAAATTCCTTGGGTCTATACTTTCATTGATCCTTTCTTGGTGGACATTGCAGCTGGAGCATTATCTTCATTTACATCTAGCAAAGCTTATGAGCTACAACTTCCACCAGAGCTAAGAAAATTAATTAACAATCCAAAAACAGACGCAGAGAAAAAAGTTGTTGCTGGCCTTCCTCCTCAAATTATAGCAGCAGCAAAAAGTAGACTACCTTATCCGCTAGATACTAATAAGACTCTTGTATATCATTATAAGAAAGATGATTGGCAGTCGTGGGCTTTTCCAATGGTATATGCCATTATGGATGATATCAATGTTATCGAAAAACTAAAGCTAGCAGATATGGCTGCTCTTGATGGTGCTATTTCTAATATTCGTATTTTTAAACTAGGCAGTTTAGAACACAAGATTGCTCCTACCAAAGCAGCAACAGCTAAACTGGCACAAATCCTAGGAAATAATGTTGGTGGTGGTACAATGGATCTTGTTTGGGGACCAGATATTGAACTATTAGAATCCAAAACAGCAGTACATCAATTCTTGGGCGAGGGCAAATATATTCCTCATATGAATAGCGTATATGCTGGTCTTGGTATTCCTCCAACTCTTACTGGAACCTTTGGAGCGGCTGGAACTACTAATAATTTTATTTCACTGAAGACACTAACACAAAGACTACAATACGGCAGAGATGTATTAATAGATTTCTGGGAACAAGAAATTGCCCTAGTACAAAAAGCTATGGGATTCAGATATCCAGCTAGAATAGAATTTGATAGAATGGATCTTAGTAATGAAGATAGTGAGAAATCTTTGTTAGTGCAACTAGCAGATAGAAACCTTGTTTCTGATGAACTTATTCAAACCAGATTTGGCCTTGATCCTGATATGGAAAAATCCAGACTCAATAAAGAATCTAGAGATAGAGATGGAAATAGAATGGTTAAAAAAGCTGGTCCCTGGTTTGATCCACAAGTGGAAAATGCTCTCAAGAAAATTGCATTACAAGGTGGTTCAGTAGCTCCTAGTCAAGTTGGACTTGAACTTGAGAAGAAAAAGAGTGGCGAAAAAACTGCACTCGAAATGAAACAACCCCCTGCGTCTGCACCCTCAACGAAGTTGGCAAATGATTCTCCTGAATCTTTGCCAGGATCGCCCGGCCAAGGTAGACCTAAAAATTCTAAAGACACTGAACAGAGGAAGACCAAAGTTTTCAAACCCCAGACCGGAGCTAAACTTTTATTATGGGCTTCTGAAGCACAAGACAAGATTAGTCAAATTATCAACCCCATACTGCTAGAGTTTTATAATAAGAAAAATTTGAGAAGTTTATCTAGCGAAGAGACCAGAGAAATAGATCTTATTAAAACCAAAATTCTATTTACTCTTGACCCCCTATCAGCTATAGCCTCAGATAAAATTATTGACATACTAGGTAATCTTAGTCAGTTTGATAAAAATGAAACAATATTGGCCTATAGTGTATGGCTTAAAGAACTCAAAGCTGATTTAAACAAAGAATTATCTGTTGATGAACACAAACAGGCCAAAGCTTCGTTTTATTCTATGGTGTATTCTTCTATAGAAAAAGAGGTATAAATAATGCAAATATTTACAGCAGAACGTGAAGATGGCTTAGAGGCTAAAATATCCTCATCTGCATCAATTTCTTATGCTTCCATAGCAGAGCCATGTCACCCAAATAAGTCCCAAATCAGAAAATTTAAAAGTTTAGCATCTGTCCAAGATTCTGATCTATATTATGTTCAGTCTATATTAGTTACTTCTTCATGGAATAAAAATGACGATATTTTTGATAAAGATGAAATATGGATGGCCAGAAATACTCCAGAAGATAAACCAACAAACCTAGAACATGATGAGAATTTAATTATCGGCCATATTACTAGCAATTGGCCAATCACAGAAGATGGTATTCTTATTTCTGAAGATACTCCTATTGAGAATCTTCCAGAAAAGTATCATATTTTAACTGGATCAGTAATTTATAGAGCTTTTACTAGTCCAGAATTAAAAGAAAGATCTGATAAGCTTATTGCAGAAATAGAGTCTGGTGATATGTTTGTTAGTATGGAGTGTTTCTTTAAGGGTTTTGATTATGGTTTATTAGATAAGTCTACTGGAACATATAAAACTTTAGCTCGTAATGAAAACACTGCATATTTAACAAAATACTTAAGAGCTTATGGTGGATTAGGAGAACATGACAATTATAAGATAGGTAGAGTATTAAGAAATATTACATTTTCTGGTAAAGGATATGTTGAAAAACCAGCTAATCCAGAAAGTATTATTTTTAACAAAAACATAATTGATGACTTGTTTACTAAAAAAAGTAACGATTTATCAATAGCAGGTGTATCTAACAATCAGTTAACCTCTAAAGTGGAGAATAATATTATGAGTTCAGACAATAAAGTAGCAGAAACAACCGAAAAGGTCGAAACAGTAACAGAAGCTGTTGTCGCCACAGAATCTGCTCCAAAGGCCACAGTAGAAGCTTCAACAGAAAATACAACAACAGAACCCGAAACATCTAGTGCAAAAGATGAGCTAATTGCTTCTCTTACAGCTGAAGTCGAAGCCCTCAAGGCTATGAACGAAGCTATGGCCAAGAAGATGAAGGAACCAGAAGAAAAGAATGAAGTAGAAGATAAAAAAGAAAGCAAAAAAGAAGAAGATAAAGAAGAAGACACAGAAGCAGCCAAGAAGCTCAAAGTCAAAGAAGACGAAGACGCTAAAGATGAAGAGAATAAGAATCTTAAGGCAGCTTTAGAAGCAGCTAATGAAGTTATTGCTGGCTATAAGATGAAAGAAGAAGAGATGGCCAAGAAAGAAAAGAAGATGAAGAGAAAGGCCTCTCTACTTGATTGTGGTTTTGATGCTGAATCAGCAGAAGCTACAGTTGAAAAATTTGATAATCTTAATGACGATGCTTTTGAAGCCATGACTAGTTTATTTGCTGGCAAAATGCCACCATGGTTGGAAAAGATTAAAAAAGATGATAAAACTTCAAAAGACAAAAAAGAAGATGAAGATACTGATACCAAGGAAAAGAAGAAAGCTTCCGAAGATACAGTAGACGCATCTGCTCTTGACACAGTTGAAGTTGAAGAGACTGTAAATCTCAGTGTTAGTAGTGAAACATCATCAGTTGACACCACTCGTGCTGAATTAATTGAATTTGTTTGTGCTAGACTAGGTAAAAAACTTAACAAGGGAGAATAACATGGCTCTTAAACCAGATCGTATCGAACTCTTAACAGATATTTCTTTTTTCTCTAACGCAGTTAGTGAAAGAGGCGGCATAGCTTCTGCTGTAACAAGTGGTTCCGGCGTTGCTATGGATGATGCCAATGCTGTTGTTGCTTATGCTGCCACAGTAAGTGGTTCAAAGCCTCTCGGTATCCTACTCAATGACGTTGTGAATCTTGATCTAACAAGACAGCACATCAACTGGCACAAAGATGAAGTACAATTGGGTGGCAAGGTCTCCCTACTTCGTCAGGGTCAAGTAACAACTAATATGTTAGTTGCTGCTATTACTCCTGCTGCTGGTGTCGATGCCTATGTTGGTGCTAGTGGCCTCATTGGCACATCAAGTACTAATAGTGTGAAAATTGGCACCTTCTTGGGGTCAAAAGATTCTGATGGTTATGTCAAATTATCAGTAAACATTGCTTAAGCTTTAACAAGGGAGAAAAAAATGTCAGTTAACACAAAAGCATTTAAACCAACACCCGAACTAACAGATCTTCTCGTTCGTTCAGGTTCACCAAATAGAGAAGTAGCCTTAGCTGCTAACTCTGAGTTTGCCAAAGCTCTAGAGCTACCACTAAGACAAGGTCTCTTGAGTGGTGATATTCTTGATGGTATTTTCGAGCCAATTCAACTTGCTCAAAGTGCCACTCCAGAATTTCCACTCGATTTCCTTGCTCCTGGCACGGAAAAAGACTTTGTGGCCTACACTGTTCCTAACCACGGTTATATTCCAGAGCGTCACGTTGAAGGCGATTACGTCATGGTTCCAACCTATGACATCGGCGCCTCAATTGACTACCTCCTAAAGTATGCTCGTGATGCTCGTTGGGACGTTGTTGGTCGCGCAATGGAAGTACTAGAAGGTTCATTTGTTAAGAAGATGAATGATGATGGTTGGCACACATTGCTAGCCGCTGGTGTTGACCGTAACATTGTTGTTTATGACAGCGATGCCTCAGCCGGTCTATTCACAAAGCGTCTAGTAAGTCTAATGAAGACAGTTATGCGTCGCAATGGCGGCGGTAACAGTGCTTCTAACAACCGTGGGTTGCTAACAGACCTTTACGTCTCACCAGAGTCAATGGAAGATATCCGTAGTTGGGGTATCGATCAAGTTGATGAAGTGACCCGTAGAGAAATCTACACAGCTGCTGATGGCACACTAAACCGTGTTTTCAGTATCAACCTTCATGATCTTGACGAACTAGGCGAAGGCCAAGAGTACCAGCTATTCTATAGCAACACACTCAGTGGCAGTTTACCAAGTGGCAAGAGTGAAGTAATCGTCGGTCTTGATCTACGCAAGAGAGACAGCTTCATAATGCCAGTTCGTGAACAAGTTCAGGTCTTCGAAGACGATACACTACATCGTCAGAAGAGAGCTGGTTTCTACGGTTGGGCTGAACAGGGTTTTGCTGTTCTTGACAACCGCAGAGTTCTACTCGGCGCTCTATAATATCTAGTAACTAGATAAGATTAAAATCAGAAGGGTCCAGTAAGCAATTACTGGCCCTTCTTTTTTATATCTCTAGTATAGTTTAAGGTTAAGGTGTATCTATAGATAGGTATCCCAGAATTAATTATAGTTGGCCAACCATAAATCTTAAGGGCCTAAAACATGGCAGCAGGTAAATACGACTTTGCTATAGAACAAGGAACCTCTTTTAGAATATCTTTTATCTATAAAGATACCAATGGAAATCCTATTAATTTAACTGGTTGGTGTGCTAGATTAATATGGAAAACTAATCTAAGTACAGTACAAACATTTAGTTCTAAAAATACAGATTACGGGTTATATAAGTTTACGATTGATGCACCAAACGGTAAATTAACTTTATTAATGCCAGCCACCACCACTAACGGATTTAATTTTAATACGGCTAAATATGATGTTGAATTACAATCTCCAGACGAATTATATGCTAATGGAGGAGGTAAATATTTAACTCGTATTCTTTTTGGAACAGTTACTGTTGTTAAACGATTTAGTCAATCATCTAACATATTGGATTGTCAAATATGAGTGATTTTATAGTTGAAATTACAGATACAGATGCTAGTATTATTGAGATAGAAACTAGTTTTTTAGATAATATCAATAACATTGATATTGAAAGATATGAAATTTATAACGTAGAAATTATTAATACCGAAAAAATACTTCCAAGCGATTTACCAGATACATATCCTATGAATAAAATAATTGGTGATTTATCAGTATATAGAATCTCTGGACTTAACGATTATTTAAACCATTATACTTTTGACTGTGGTACTCCATAACTTTTAAATAAAGGTCTATAAACATGCCAGCACTAACTAGAATACAACTCAGAAGAGGCACTGCGGGAGTGGGGTCGTATCAATGGACCAGCCAAGTTCTATATGCCGGAGAAATTGGTTATGAAACTGATACAGGAAAATTCAAGGTGGGTGATGGATCAACAATATGGTCATCCTTACCCTATGCTGCTGTTCTTCCTTCAGAATTAAATGAGAGTATTGATGATAGGGTAGATGCTTTAGTGGTTGCTGGTACTGGTATTGTTAAGTCATATAATGATGCATCTAATACTCTTACTTTATCGAGCCCATTAAGTGCTGGTAGTGGTATTGTGTTAGGCTATAGTAGTGGTACTTATACTATTAGTGTTAGTAATCCTACTATTGATTCTAGTCTAGTTACAGACTTTAGTGAAGCTGTTGATGATAGAGTATATGCTTTATTATCTGCCGGATCAAATATTCAGCTAACATACAATAATGCTGGTAATTCTTTATCAGTTGCTGTTACTGGAGTTAGTTTGCCCGGACACACTCACACAGCATCTAATATTACGGATTTTAATACAGCAGTAAGAACAAACACACTCGACCAACTAGCTGCCCCAACTTCTTCTATTTCTTTAAATAGTCAAAAAATTACTAATCTTGCTACTCCAACAAGCGATAGCGATGCTGCTACAAAAGCATATGTTGATGCTCTTAAACAAGGACTTGACATTAAACAAAGTGTTAGGGTAGCTACAACTGCTAATATAACTTTAAGTGGCACTCAAACCATAGATGGCGTTGCCGTATCTGTTGGCGATAGAGTTTTAGTTAAAGATCAAACTACAGGAAGCAATAATGGTATATATGTAGTAGCAGCTAGTACATGGTCACGAGATACTGATGCTGATACTAGTGCAAAAATTACTGCTGGTATGTTTACCTTTGTTACTGAAGGAACAACCAACTCAGATTCTGGATGGGTACTAACAACTAATGATGCTATTGTTTTAGGAACAACATCTTTAGCATTTTCTCAATTTAGTGGTGCTGGTCAAATTACTGCTGGATCTGGTCTTACTAAAACTGGTAATACAATAGACGTTGGAACAGCTAGTTCAAGTAGGATAGTAGTAAATGCAGATAACATCGATCTTGCCACAGTTTCCCAAAGTAATACTACGGGTTCTGCTAGTTCTTCTTTTATTCAGAGCGTTGGAGTTGATTCTTATGGTCGTGTTACCGGTGTAGTTAGTGGATCAATTAATGTTGTTGATGCTACTTCTTCTGTCAAAGGTATCGCTACATTTGATGTGGGAGATTTTCTTGTTACTTCTGGTAATGTGGTTATTAAAACTGCTGGTGTGGATAATGCTCAGTTAGCTAATAGCTCAGTTACTGTTGGGTCCACATCTATTTCTTTGGGTGCATCAGCTACAACTTTGGCTGGATTATCATCAGTAACTAGCACATCCTTTACCGGGGCTTTGACTGGTAATGCTAGTAGCGCAACAGCACTCCAGACTGCTCGTACTATCAACGGGACTAGTTTTGATGGGACAGCAAATATTACCATATCATCAATTGACGGTGGAACTCCCTGATTTTAGTTAGGATTATTTAATGAGCAGAATTACTAATATACAGATTAGAAAAGGAACATCAACAGAATGGAGTTCTGCTAATCCAGTATTAGCTAGTGGCGAGCCAGGATATGATATTACAAATAAAAGTTTAAAGATAGGTGATGGATCTACGACTTGGTCAAGTTTAAGTAGTATTAATCTATTAACTTCAAATATTACTAATTTTGCTAGTGGTGTTAATGCTCTTATTGATAATGCTGTTAGTGCAAGTATTGTTGGTGGTAGCGGAGTTGATATCGTATATAGTAGTGGGACAAATACTCTTACTATTAGTAGTGCTTTAACAGCAGGAAGTGGTATCTCTCTTAGCCAGAATAGTGGCAATTATACTATTTCTTTAAATACTAGTGGTGTTGATAATTCTAAATTAGCTAATAGTTCTGTTACTATTGGTTTAACACCAGTTAGTCTTGGCGGAAGTATTACCTCGATATCAGGACTAAGTAGTGTTAGTAGCACATCGTTTGTTGGTAACTTGACCGGTACTGCTACAAACGCTAATAATATTGAAGTAGATCTTAGCACAAGTAATGTAAATAGTCTTGTATTTGTTAATGGCACAGATGGTAATCTTAAACCAAGTGTCAATAATAATCTCAAATTTAATGCATCAAGTAACGAGCTATTTGGTTCATTAAATACAACGCCAACAACAACATTAAAATACTTTACTATAGATGGTGGAACCCCATAATTAAGGTTGTTAATGAAAAACGGTAAATTTTTTATAGTTAATGGGCGACCCAAGACAAAGCCCCCGCAACCGATATCTCCTCCGCTATCAACCTTGTCGTCAATGACAGTAGGAGGCTGGGGAGATCCTCATATGTATATTACTACTAGTTCTTTAGATTCTAAAAATAGAGTAATTACTAAAACTATAGCACAATGGGGAGATAATAAACCAGGAACCGCAGGAAATAATGAACTTATCCTATTAGATTTACAAACTTCAACAAATACTATAAAAGTTCTTTATACAAATAAGGCCTATGGCACCGCTAAAGTTGTTAGTAATGTTAGAGTGATTTATAACGGAACTTCTACAACATATAATAATACAATTAAATTTACTGCTGGGCCAGTGAATATAAAAATCTTAAAAATTGGATCTGGAAATAATGCTTATCTTAATTTTGAAATTAGCTGGTCTGATATTAATAATGTAGTTAAACTTGGTGGTGCTATAGTTCCTATACTTAAAAGAGTAGCTAGTAGCAACGGAACTTTATGGAATGGTGGAGACGGAGCATTATGGGATGGTTTTGGAAAAGCATTAGCTCCTTATGGTTTAACTAGAAGTAGTTTTGAAACTGGTATTAGTATTCAAGCAGTATCAGAAGAATTAATATTATCAGAAAATGAGGCCAGTTTCTTAACAATTGCAACAGAAAACTTTACTCAAAACAGTAATATTTTTGATAATTTACAAAATCTTGGAGAAAATGGAGAAGGAGATAATGCTAATATTGGAGATTGGGATGCTACATACTCTGATATTTTGCCAGTACTTTCTGACCCTGGTGGATTAGAGGGGGCTATAGACATTGCTGTTAGTGGTTCAACAACTACTACAACAACTACTACAACAACCACACCAGCGCCAACCCCACCATGCTTATATCGTTATACTGGCAGATATGGAAGTGGCGGTAGTGGTGGATGGGCACTTGTTTCTGGTCCCGCAGGTTGTCCAAGCACCAACAGCACCACCTGCTATAATTTAACCTTTAGTCCATGTTTACCAGAACAGTCAGGATGTAACCAAAAATATGGAGAGACTAACGATACATGCCTTATTCAAAGCGATGGTTCCGTTAGTAAAGGTCCTACGGCAGTAACCTCTTATTATTGTGTTGATGGTAGCTGTAATGAGTGCAAAACTTACGGAACATATTCTTCAAGTTGTCCAGAAGGATACACTCTATATGCTACTTCTTCAGAATGTTCTTCTTCCTGTGTTTAATATAATAACAACTTTTAATTAAAGGAACTAAATATGCAACTAAATAATACTATTATAATAACTCCTCCTCCTTTTACTAATAATATTGGACAAATAATAAATCCAACCCCACTAGTTTTAGATAGTTTAGACTTAGTATTTACTGATAATGTAAAAAATAAAACTTTATATGTTAATGTTCTTGGTGTACCTGCTTCTATTTTACTTTGGTCCGGAGATGAATATGATACTATTGGAGATTGGACACAGGCTCAAGCTGAAAATAGGTTTTCTTATTTATTGGGAGATGATCCAGCAGCAGCATTACGAGCACTATTTCCAAAAACCCTAGAAGAAGATCCTAACGGAGCTGGTACAGTTTTAGCTAAAATGATTAAAAATTTAGGATTTACTATATCAGATAATTGCGCTTGTAAAAAACATGCCTTAGAAATGAATGAGAAAGGTAATGATTGGTGTGTTGAAAATATTAATACAATTGTTGCTTGGCTCAAAGAAGAAACTAAAAATAGAAATATTGTGTTTATAGATATGGTTGCTAGACTAATGGTTATGAGAGCTATCAAAAAATCTCGTAAGCTATTAGCAAATGAACCAGTTCCAGAAAATGATGAAGAGTTAGATAATATTTAATTAATATGTGGAATTTTAATTTAAATGACTAATATCAGAATAAGTTCAAAGTTTTACAAAAATAAAACAGCACAAATTACGTTTTATTCATCTAATGCTCCTAATATTGCAGTAAATTTAGGATCAAATACGATTCCGTATACTCGTACTGGTTCTGATGTTTATGGAAGATATGAAGTCTATTTTCCATTATATTATAAGACTTGTGTTATTTCTTTAAAAAATCCAGATACTATAGCTGGTAATAATACTGCTAATTGGAATCATTGTGCAAACTGGGGAGGGACTGAACTTGACGATCCAGTAATAGGAAATGTAACTACAGTTGGTAGTAACGGAGGACCAAGTGCATACGGAACATTCGATATGTGTGGAAATGCTAGAGAGTGGAATGATTTGATTGGAACAGAAAGCGCCAACAAAGGACAAAGAGGAGGAAGTTATGCTAGTGTTCTTTGCTTTTCTTCTTCAACTAATAGAGATGAAGTAATTACTACATATGAAAGTGAATCTGTTGGATTTAGAGTAGCAAGTCTTAATAATCCTTTTTCTTTTGGTAATTTTGTTGGAGTAGGAGAACCTAATAATTTTGCTGATACTGTCGCTTCATACGGTAATGTTGGGTATGTATACTATATTGGTAAGTATGAAATTACCAATAACGAATATGTAGAATTTTTAAATGCTATAGCTGGTTCGGATACTTTTGGTCTATACAATACCAATATGTCAGGATTAAGAGGAGGTATTATACGGAATGGAACCGACGGTAATTACACCTATACTGTTAAAGATAATTATGGATATAAACCAGTAAATTGGGTTAGTTGGCATGATTGTGCTAGATACTGTAACTGGTTACATAATAATAAACCTACTAGTAATAACATTGAAAACTATAGCACTACGGAAGATGGAGCATATACATTAAATGGAAAAATCGACGGTTCTGTAGCAAGAAATTCTGGCGCCAAATATAGTATTCCTACAGAAAATGAATGGTACAAGGCGGCATATTATAAAGGTGGGACAGGAAATACCAACGCCGGATACTGGAAGTATGCAACACAATCTGATACAGAACCCGGTTGTGTAACTTCTAATAGTGTTGGTAATGGACCAGTATCAACGACAACTACCACAACTCCGCTTCCCACTACAACTACCACCACCACAACAGCTCCATCTTCAACCACTACCACTACCACTACTACACCAGCGCCTACGACAACTACGACACCAGCACCGACAACGACTACTACTACTACTACTACTACTACTACTACGACGACACCAGCGCCAACTACAACAACTACAACAACTACAACAACTACAGCTGCTCCTTTTCCAAAAGCAATAATACTAACTAGTGGAACTTCTTATACTATTCCTTCTGGAGCTACCACCATGAAAGTATGGGCTATAGGAGCTGGTGGTGGTGGAGCATATGAAGATGAATGTAACGGAAGATCAGATGGTGGATATGGTGGAGAATCTGTTAAGACTTATTCTGTAACTGGAGGAACCATATCATACTCTATTGGAGCAGCAGGATTATTAGGTCCTAGAACTGTTGGTGGATCATCCGGTGGAACAACTACGCTAACTTATAATGGGGTTACAATTACTGCAACTGGTGGGGGTGGTGGTACTACTGGTGATACAGCCCCGGCTAATGGAGTAGGTTCTGGTGGAGATTTTAATAGAGTATTTAATTCCGGTGGTGTTTTGGATTTCCAAGGACGAGTAGCAGCTGTAACACTTGCTGGATCAAGTCTTGATGCTGGATTTAAGGGGATTGGAGGGTATGCTATCAGTTCTACTACTAATGGATCTCCTGGAGCTATAGTTATATACTTTACGCAATAATGAATAATAAACTTCTTACTATAGGTATGGCAACATACGATGATTATGATGGTGTATATTTTAGTCTTCAAGCAATAAGAATGTACCAACCAGTCCTTCAATCTATTGATTATGAATTAATAGTGATCGATAACAATCCAGATGGTTCTCACGGTCAAGCTGTCAAAGATCTTTTAACTGGATGGACTAAGGGTAAAGGAAAATATATTCCATATAAAGATAAAACTAGCACAGCAGTTAGAAATGAAATATTCTCTAATGCTAGTGGCAAATATACCATTTCAATGGATTGTCATGTATTGATAGCTAGTGGGGGATTAGAGAAATTATTAGAATATTATAGTCAAAATGAAAATTGTAAAGATATAATTCAGGGGCCATTAATAAATGATGATTTAGAAAGCTATTCTACAGAGTTTGCTCCAGAGTGGCGCGGAGATATGTATGGAACTTGGCATACTAATAGAGAAGGTTATGAGTCTGGACTTCCTTTTGAAATACAAATGATGGGACTAGGATTATTTTCTTGTGAGACTAAAAATTGGCCAGGATTTAATCCTCACTTTAAGGGTTTTGGTGCAGAAGAAGGCTATATTCATGAAAAGTTTAGACGCAATGGGGGCAAAGCAATATGTATTCCACAACTCAAGTGGGTTCATCGATTCAATCGTCCTAATGGAGTTAAATATCCTTTAGTTTTAGAAGATAGAATATGGAATTATTTTGTGGGGTGGTTAGAGATTAGTCAAGATCCTGATCATTATATGGTGGTTGATGCCTATAATTATTTCAAGACTAGAATACCAGAAGAGAGTTTAGATAATATATTGAATAGAGCCAAAAAAAGAATTCTTGGTAAAAATAGCCAATTATAAGACCATTACTTATCTTGCCAGCGGGTGTATTAATAATTAAGATAACCTATATATCATTCTATAATAGGACTATATTTCAAGATGGCTGTAAATAATCTAATAATTTTGAGGAAAGGCACAGCCTCCCAGTGGAATTCGGCTAATCCAGTATTGGCTAGCGGAGAACCTGGATATGATTTAACTAATCTAATTCTCAAAGTAGGAGACGGAGTTACTGCTTGGAATAGTCTATCCAACCACAACCATTCTGCTTCAAACATTAGTGATTTTAATAGTTCTGTTAGTGGACTTCTTCCAGTAAAGAGTATTACTGCTGGAAGTAATATTACTATTAGTTCAACTAGTGGAGCATATACCATTAACTCGACAGCTAGTGGTGGAGGAGGATCATCTACATCAATATCAAACTATGGATCTAATAGGGTATTATTATCAGACAATACTTCTACAGGAATTAGCGCCCAAACTAATCTAATATTTGATGGAGCAACCCTGACTGCACCAAGCGGTAGTTTTACTTCGTTATCGGTTAGTGGAATTCCTTTACTTAATGGCGGTTATGATAACGAAATCCATGTTAGCCAAGTAGATGGAAATGATACCACCGGTAATGGTGACTTATTAAATCCAGTTGCATCTATTACCAAGGCTTTAACTTTAGTAGGATCTCAACGCAAAACAATTATTGTTCATCCCGGTACTTATACTGAAAATCCATCAATAACAGTTCAATATACAACTATAACTGGTCCGGGGCTTATTGGCGGTAATATAGTACTTTCTGGAACATTAAGCACAAATACTGGTTGTACAATTGCTGGAATAAAGATGACAAACCTGACCATAGCTACGCCAACTGGTGCAGGAAATGTAAATATTTTAAATTGTGAGATTTCTGGCACACTTACAAAAAGCAGTAACGCCGACTACACTGTTCTTCGTTTATGTGACTATGGCTCCGCAAGTATTACTGGTGCAGGTTTAGTTGCTATTTTTGGTGGTAATCCAAATTTTACAACAGTAAATAATGCTAGCGCAAATATAATTATTAAAAGCGCTGTTACTGTGGCTCCAGTTTTAACTTCTGGAACTTTAAGTCTTGTAGATTCTATAGTAGTTGCTGCTGTGACAAATGCTATCACATCAGCCTCTTCAAGTATCATTACTTTAGCCAACTGTCAAATGCTAACTTCGGCATTAAGTAATGTCGCCCCAGTTGTACTAAGTGGATTTTATTCAATATTAAATTGCGTATATGATAAAACAAACTCAACACTAGTAGCATTGTCTGCAACTGGTGGATCTACAAATTCTATTGATTATTTTCAATATATTAATGCTGACAAATTTATTACTCAAGGGGGAGCCTCTTCTGACTATGTAAAGGGTGATGGATCGTTAGGACTATTACCAAACACTATTGTTTATACAACTGGCAATCAAGCTATTAGTGGAGTTAAAACTTTTAGTGACCTTCCGTTTGTTAATGGAACTGGAATTAGTATTAGTGGCCATAATCATATCACTTCTAATATTACAGATTTCAATACTTCTGTAAGTGGATTAGTTAACGGAGTATATGCTCCACTTGCTAGTCCTACTTTTACTGGGACTGTAAATGGGATTACTAAAAGTATGGTTGGCTTGGGTAATGTAGATAATACTAGTGATGCTAGCAAGCCTATAAGCAGTGCTACTCAAACAGCTCTTGATAATAAAGCCGCTATTTCTCATACTCATACTTCATCAAATATTACCGATTTTAATTCTTCTGTTAGTGGATTAGTTAGTGGGTATTCTTTATCTGGTCATACTCATACCTCTAGTCAAATTAGTGATAGTACAACTACTGGAAGAGCATTATTAACTGGAGCTGATGCTGCTGCTCAGAGAACTTCTTTAGGTTTGGGTACTTTGGCAACACAAAATGGAACTTTTAGTGGGACTAGTAGTGGAACCAACACTGGCGATCAAACAATTAGCATCAGTGGTGATGTTACAGCATCTGGAAGCTCTAGTTCATTAAATGCGACAGTAACAAAAATTAATGGTGTTTTATTAGCAGGACTTAGTACTGGTCTTATTAAGAATACAACTAGCACAGGAGCTCCAAGCATTGCTATTGCTGGTACCGATTATGCTGCTGCTAGTCATACTCATACTTCATCTAATATAACTGATTTTAATAGTAGCGTTAGTGGATTATTACCAGTACTAAATATAGTAGCAGGATCAGGTGTGACCATATCCGCCACTTCTGGAACATACACTCTTAATGCTACTGGTAGTAGTATACCTACTAATGTTACTAATAGTGCAAATCTTTACTTATGGTCATCTTTCAGATAGGAGTTTATCATGGCAGCTAGTCCAGTTTTCGCAGTTACACCAAGAGTTGCAGCAGTTTCAATTGCTACTGCTGATTCTAGTTATACAGCGCCTACAAACGTGGGCACTTTAATAACTGGAGCTTCAACAGGAACAAAAATCAATGAAATAGTAGTTAAAAATGCAGCAACATCCGCTGCCGCTATTGTTAGAATATTTCTTTATGATGGATCAACATATTGGTTATTTGATGAAGTCACCGTTGCTGCTGCTACAGGTAGCTCAACAGTCCAACAGTCTAGAGTTAGTACATTATATACAAACTTAATTCTTCCTAGTGCTTCTTGGTCTGTGAGAGTCACAACCAGTGTTGCACAAACTACTCATGTGACAGCACTCGGAGCAGATTTGTGAATAATGGTCTTTTTAATATAACATCTTTACAAACTAATTCTACTGTTAGTTCTAGTATATTATCTACTACTAATATTGCTAGTAGTATTTTAGTACCCCAAGGACAATCCCAAAATAGAGGTGTTGGTATTAATTATGACAATTTGGTTTTTTTGATTGATACCTCATTAGAGTCAGACTATATTTTTAGTTTTTCTTTAGGTTCTACAGTTGATGTTTTTGTAGACTGGGGAGATGGAACTAGAGAAACTTTTAAAACGACAGGGACAAAAAGTCACACATATCCCAGCAAAGGTAGATATGTTGTTCAAGTTGGTGGGACACTAAATACAATTACCTTCGCATCTATGACGGGACGAGGTAAATTAGTTAGCTGTTTATCTTTTGGAAATCTTTCAAAATTAACAACATGTACTTTTAATGGTTGTTCAAATCTCATCGGTGTTCCCAATCAGATACCAAGAACATTCACCAGTTTAAATAGCATGTTTACTTCTTGTACAAATTTTAATGACAATAATATTTCTTTTTGGGATACCAGTAATATTACTGATATGTCTACTACTTTTCAAGCTGCTTCTTCATTTAGCCGACCATTGAATAGTTGGAATACTAAAAAAGTTACAACTATGAGTAATATGTTTTATCAATGTAACTATAATCAAACTATAGGCTCTTGGGATGTTGGGAAAGTTACTAACTTTACTAATATGTTTGGACAACAATTTACAGCAGCTAAAGCATTTAATCAGGACATTAATCAGTGGAATGTAAGTTCTGCTACAAATATGAATCAGATGTTTTTTGCAAATAAGGCTATGACCTATGATTTAAATAGCTGGGATACTAGTAAAGTTACTAATATGAGTAGCATGTTCTATCAAAGTGTATTTAATGGAAATATTAGCAATTGGAATATTTCTGCTGCTACAACGGTATCTAGTATGTTTTTCCAAGTCTCAGCTTTTAATAGAGATATTAGTTCTTGGAATTTTAAAGGTTTAAATGCAACAGCTAATTTTGATTCTTTTATGACAAGCGCTACTGGATTTAGTACTACCAACTATAATGCTCTGCTTATAGCAATGAATAATAATAAATCAAGCGCTCCCTATAGATCGGACTTAAGGCCCACGTTTGCTGCTACTTATTATGGGAGTTCAAGTGCTGCTGCAACCGCAAGAGCAGCATTGGTAACTTATGGTTGGACCATAACAGATGGAGGAACAACAACTGCGGCTCCAGATGCTCCAACTTCAGTAGCTGGAACCGCTGGCAATGCTCAAGTGTCATTAACATGGACAGCGCCTACATATAACAACGGAGCAGCAATAAGCGATTATACAATACAGTATAGTAGTAATTCTGGTTCAAGTTGGACAACATTCAGCCATTCCGCTTCTGCTACGGCTTCTATTACAGTAACAGGATTAACAAATAGCACAGCCTATATATTTAGAGTTGCTGCTGTTAATTCTGCTGGAACTGGTAGTTATTCATCTAATAGTTCTAGCATAACTCCGGTAGCAGCCTCATTTACTCCAGTAGCTTATGTAGTAACTTCTGGCACCAGTCGATCAGTACCAACAGGAGCCACAAGTATGAAAGCTTGGGTTATTGGAGGCGGTTCTGGTGGAACATATGATACTAGTGGATGCCTAGGAGCAGACGACGGTGCTTATGGAGGAGAAGCAGTCAAAACATATAGCGTTACCGGAGGAGCAACAGTGACCTATGTTGTTGGAGCAGCAGGGGTTCAAGGAGATGGTAGTAGTACCGCTGGTGGAAATACGACACTAACTTATGGAGGAGTAACAATAACAGGGAATGGAGCTACAGGGAACTATGTTCCCCCATTGTATACTGTTGCTGCTAACGGGGTTGGTTCCGGTGGCGATTTTAATCGAACATTCTATGCTGGTGGTGTCCTTGATTTTCAAGGAAGAGTAGCTGCCGTAACGCTTTCCGGAAGTAGTCTCAATGCTGGTTTTAAAGGTACTGCCGGAATATCATCCGGTACTGGCGCTGTGGGCACTGCAACAAACGGATCTCCCGGAGGCATAGTATTATACTTTACCTAATTGGGCAGACAGATATAATCTGGAACACTAGTAAAATTATAAATCTTAACTTCTCTAAAAACATCTTGTAAGATTTGATCATCATAGAGTTCAACACCAGCTTGGAGCCATGATCTTGTCATAGCAGAATTATTAGTTTCATCAGAATTGGTCCATTCAGTTGGATGAGAATAATAATAAGCTAAATATTTCATAGCCTTCTTAATACTCCCCTTACCCTCACTATCCTCATAGTTCCAAACATTAATACCCAATGAGTTAGCTATAGTAGCTAGATTTACAAGTAGAGTTAAATTAAAATTACTATAGTGCCTATTTTTTACTCTGTTCATCTCTAAGACCTGTTTGCCGTCCATATCTATTTGAGCACTTAATAAAGAAGTTAAATTACTCTCCAGATAAGTTCGTGCTTCAACTTCTTTTCCACAAGCACAAAGATAAGAACATAACTGTTTCATATAAGATGTTTTAATATTATGGCTATAGCTAGCTTGCAAGACTCCTCTAGGATTAGTCTTAAACCAATCACTTAATGAGTCAAACCATGAAATCATTCCACTATCTAGTTCAGTTGTCCAATGAGAACTAGGCTTAAGCAGTTCAATAAAATCTGGTAATACTGATAATATATTACTATCTATAATTGCTCCTCTAATTCGCAGATCATCCATGCTATCGCCGATAACTAGTCCACTATATGTCATACTAGGATTCATTTTAGTATTTTCATTAAGAAAAAATACCTGAAGAGCTTCCATAGCTTTAATAGCATAGTCTTCAGACTTAGTGTAGTAGTATAAAATAGATGCTGAAGCTACTAAAGATAGTATAGAATTTAAGTATGGACTATCAGAACTTTTTCTAGACTCAAGGTTCCTTGTTCCATCAATTCGGATATAAGGAAATCCTGTTGGAGAGTTCGGGTCTGGATGATAGTATGGAGCTAGACTAGTAAAATTATTAGCTCCTGTTTTTTGTTTTAGTTCAGCAGGATTTTGTGTGATACTTGGTAGTGGAGCATTGAGAATATCTCCACATTGTCCTTGATAAAATGCTATTTGATCAGGAGTTAGTTGGTCCATTCGATTCTTATTTAATGTTAATAGCATTATATTATCTCCTCAGATAGTGTAATCTTCTTAGTAAAATTGTATTCAAAAGTACAGCTTGTGAATTTTGTATTTGGACAGTGATTTTTGTTTTCCAGATTGTATTCCATTTTTTTACCATTCAGCGAATTCATAGTTTCCCAATCCATGTTACTACCAGTATTAATAATTGTTTCTGTCTTAGAGTTTAAAATTGGATTGATCATACAAGGAATATGTTTAAAGTAATAATTAATCAATTTACATCTATTCATAAAATCAATATCGTGTTTGCCAGCTGGTAAAAAAGATTCATCATAACCACCTACCATATTAAAAACTCTTCTAGAACACCCTATCCTACCGTAAACTCCGCATTTGAAAATATCACAACATACACCAGTTTTTGTTCCAAGACTTTTGATTTGACTTGTGGCATTTCCAATATAGTTGTCAATATCTAAATTGAACACATAATTCCCAGAGCTCAACCTCACTGCTAAATTCTTAGCTACTGGAATTGAATACTTATGATAATTCAGTGTTCTATGGTAATGAATTCTATCGGAGATTCCAAATTTCAACATATGTTCATACAATCCATCTTTTGAATCACAATCCACAATGACCCATTCAGTATCTGGATTATTCTTGATATGATTTATATTATGATAAAAAGTTTGTTCAAATTGATAAAACCTATTCTTAATCTGAGAACAATACGAAATCATTATTTGGTATCCTGTGTCCGTATCATATAATACACCTGATCTATTAATCACTGTGTGGTGTATAACTCTTATAACAAAGGAAAATTTATGGTCGAAGAGATTGTGAAACCAGCTAATCCCACTTATTGGATTATCACTAACGGCATAAGATATGGAGATGGCGTTACAGGAATTGATCAAGTAACCACAGTTGGTAATGGATGGACAATATATTGGCAAGGAACTAATTATGAGGAATATATTATACAATGTCGGAATGTTAATATAATACCAGAAATAGCTGTTCAATAAAGTTTTCTAACTGATTAGCCAATTAATTTTAAAAACCACAGTCTTTACTATAAGGTGTATTAAAGAATAGCCCTAATACACATAAAAGGATCAAATTATGAGCTGGTCTATTGAAATACCTCTTATTGTTCGCACATTGATTAATGATCTTACAGATCAGCCAGTTTATAGCGACGAAAGATTGATCCAAGTTATAACTGTTGCATCAAAATATGTCCAATTTGAGGTTACTTTAGATAATCAATACACTGTGGATGTATCTAATGGTACATTAACTCCAGATCCTCTAGATTATCATGATGATGTATTTATCGGTTTGGTTGCTTTAAAGAGCGCTTGTATTATCGATCAAAGTACAGTCAGAACTAAATCAGCAACCGAAGGTATCAGAGCTTCTCTTGGACCAGCCAGCCTAAGCGTACAAGGTAGTTTGGAAGGATTAAAGCTGTTATTAGAAACCGGTCCATGTGCTTTATATCAGGACTTAGTTCTTAATTGGAATGTACGAGATGCTAGTGCTGTTACTGCGGTGCTTAGTCCATTTGTTGGCAACAAGTTCAACCCAAGATACTTGCAGGGCAATACTTATCGTTCAAGATATTTTTATTCATGATGGGAGTAGATTATTATGCCAGCAGCAGATTACAATTTCGCTATAGAAAAAGGAACAGCATTTGTTATCGCTTTTGAATATAGAGATGATATGAATGTACCTGTTGATATTACTAATTGGTGTGCTAGAATAAGATGGATAGAAGATCAGGCAACCCCCACAGTTAGAACTTTTGTAACGAATACACGAAGTAACGAATATGAATTTACGATAGAACCATTGATTGGCAAAATTCTATTAAAAATTCCAGCAGCTCAAACGGCACTATATAATTTTGGTACTGCCAGATATGATTTTGAGCTACAAGAACCTAATGATCTATATAGTGGTGGTGGAAAAAAAGTTTTCAGAATATTACAAGGAGGCGTGTCTTTAGTTGCTAGGAATGTTCCTGGCACAGACGCATTTGAATGTAATATTGATACACAGAATGATTGTGGGACATGTGACACATGAGCATAGTTAGAGTAGAAGAAGAAATACAACCACTTAAATATCTGGTTATAACACATGAAGTAGACCCAGAAACTGTTATTACTACCAATGTAATTATAACAGACAATAGATTAAATAAAATAAATCTTCTTGCTATTGAGAGAGGAACACAAGGAAATACAGGTCCGGCTGGTCCAAAAGGTGATCCTGGTAAAGATGGTTTAATATTCGATAAATTGCCTATTTCTAGTGGCGGAACTAATAATACTTCTTTTTCCAGTGGTAATATAATTTACTATGATGGTAATAAATTATCTAGCTCTAACTATAGTGTTCAAAATATTTTGGATTCTGCTGGAGCAAATGCTTCTGTTACCGGAGTGATCAATGGTCTTGGACTATATAGAGATATTGCTGGAAAAACAGTTACTCTCGGAATTAATCCTGGTGAAGGTTTATTAATTAATGATGCTAATCAAATCGCAGTAGATGATACTATTGTTCGTCGTGTAGAACTAGATTTGGGCGGTATTCAAGGAATGGTTCCAATCAGCAAAGGTGGAACTAACAACTCAAGTTTTACTGGTAATAGACTACTATACTATGATGGTCTTAAAATTTCATCGTTTCCGCTCAATACTGGAACTATACTTCTTAGCGGAACAAAAATCAATATAGTAGCAGGATCTGGTCTTATTGGAGGAGGAGATCTTACTTTGCCTAATGGGTCGGTAGTTCTCAATATTACCGGATCAGAAGATATTCTAGTTACTAATGATTCTATTTCTTTATCCTCTACTGGGGTTCCAGGAACCTATAGTAAAGTTACAACAGACTCAAGAGGAAGAGTAGTTTCTGGGAGCAGTCTTAGTTCTGCTGATATATTAGCTATATTAGGATATACTCCTTGGCATCCTGGTAATGATGGCTCTGGTTCTGGTCTTGATGCTGACCTATTAGATGGTTTTAGTTCATCTGTATTCTTTGATCTAAGTACTCATACTGGAACAATAGGTAATACTAACTTACCAATTCAAACTACTGCCGGAACATATACTAAGATTCAAGTCAATGATCGCGGTATAGTTATTAATGGACAAGATAATACATACAATGATATTGTACAAGCACTAGGGTATCGTCCAGTATCAATTTCTGGAGATACTATTTATGGTCCTATTACCATTAATGGAGACGTTAATCTTAATAGTGATAATTTAATAGTCAAAGATAATATTCCAGTTTTTGGAACAAATTCTTCTTCTATTCTTCCTAGCGAACCAAGAGGATTTAGTTTCATTTATGGCGGAGCAACCCAAAGAACTGGTATTCTAGCTTACTATCCAGCACAACAAGAACTCAGACTAGTAACGAATATCACAGCTGATCCTGCTAATGTCAATGGAGGCACATCTACTAATGCTTTTGCAGATGATATAAATGGAGGAGACCAAAATGCTGTTTATCTGATGGGAAATTTAAATGGTGATCCAAATATTGTTTTGTTTAGAGGAATAGCCGATAATATTTATATTAGTCGTCTCAATCCTCAAGTTGTTAGTGGATTAAAGAGATTTGCTGATGGAATTAGTGTTAACGGACAGGTATCTATTATTTCTAATGCTACACAGGGCGATCCTCCATTAAATATTGGTGGTAATAACAATATGGTAGTAAATCTTAATTCTGATTTATTACATGGTCACCCAGGAACATATTATACAGAAGCGTTTAATATGACTGGATTATTTGATTATCGCAAAGTGGAATTTAATAGTCTAGAGGGGGATCTAGGATATATTCCTAGATTTGATGAAAGAACTAGAGATCCTAGTCGTACTATTAGTAATTCATATATTCGTCAAACTGGTAATGTTATTCAAGTTACCTCAGATGCTAATGTCTCAGTAGGCTCCACAAATACCGGATTGACTGATGCTAATAGATCTCTTCTTGTTGGAGCCAATAATAAGGCCTATTCTAATAACGGATTAGCAGTAGGTAGTTATAATATTGTTTCTGGCAATAATAGTGTGGCTTTGAATGTTGGATCAAAAGCACTAAATTCAAGCTCTATAGCTGCTGGTAATTATGGATACACATGGGCAAATAATCAGTTTAGTTTTGGAGCATTTTCTGAAACAGACACAGCAAACAATGCTTCAGCACAAGGACAGTTCTCCACTATAGCTCTTTATCTTAATGGAACAGAAACAAATGGCTCATGGTATACTATGAGTCCTCCAATATCTATACCTAAAAATAAAACAATAGCATATAATCTAGAAATTCTTTTAAATAAGGCTGCCGGAACAGGAGCAGCTCTTTTTTCTTTTTCTAGTGGTATTATTAAAAACAGTACTTTTAGAGATCCAAATAATATCACTTCAATCATAAATATGACCTCTGTATTAAAAGATAGTACAAAGCAAGAGATATATAATGATTCCCAACAAAGAACACATTATTTTCATTACAAATTAGACAATGACACAGAGATACAGAATGTTAAAGTTTCTAATCCTCCTCTACAGCCACTACCAGTATTAGCTCAAAACACAGAATCTTTGTACAAGTATACGCCAGAATATTTAAGTTTGTCAGGGAATTATGTAAAAACAAACTCTGGCAATGTATTATTGTCTCTGCAAAAACCTCTTTCTAATGGTTGGTTTTATCAAAATATTAATAATCCAAATCTTTTTATAAGATCATATAATCACGCATTAGTAACTGGTTGTGCGGTTAATTTGAATATGTTAACCGGTAGTATACGAAGACCATTAACCAAACCATATACTGTTCTTAATATTATAGATAAACACAATTTTACAGTTGCCGAACATTCGTGGAAAGGTTATTTTCTAACTAATAATTTTTTTGTTTTAGACCCAAAAGAAGTTGCAGAAACTGATCAGATTAATTTGGTTAAAATATCTGGTAATATTTATACTGGTGGAAATACATTATCTTATACAACTACTAATCCAATAGGTTCTATTTTTTCTGGTATGTTAGTTTCTTTTGGTCCAGATCCAGAAACCTATCCCGATAGCTTGGCTCAGACAGGTAAGATTATTAGTGTGACTAGTGATACTATTACGTTTACTCCCAATTTTACTGGCATTTATAATGGCTTTTCGATTTATGGTCCAGGATTTTGTAAGATAACCAATCATAGTCGTTATGTGTTTGATAGTAGTCCAACTGTTCAGTTTAATTTAGGATCATATGGCTATGAGTCAGTACAGAATATTAGTGGAAGTATTGATACTCTATATTGTGGATATCCAACTATTGGTCTCTTCGTTAATGGATTGACTGCAAATTTTAGTGGTCAGCAAGCAATTATTAGTCCAGCTAGTATAAATTCTGGCACACTCTCTCTGATTCCTAGAAGAAATTATGTAGCCACATATAATAGACAAGAAACAAATTTTCATAAATATGAAGCCATATATACTCAGTATGTATCAAGTAATGGGTCTAGTAAAATTTCATTATTTGATAAAAATTTAGAATCTATAGAATTACCCTCCACTCCATTTGTCTATTCTTTAGTTTGCGGACAAGGGAGTGATGATAACTCTTCTTTTAGTATACAAAATGACAGACTAATATCTTCAGAATCTTTTGATTATGAGACTAAATCTTCTTACAAGATTAGAATAAGAAGTACAGATATGTCTGGTAGAAATAAAGAGAAATCTTTTACTATTAGTATTGGTGATATTACAGGTGCTGCATTTGATAATATTCATCTAAATGCTCCTAATGATTATTCTTTTAATTTAACAGACATAGTGCTTTCAAATAGTATAATTTCAGAAAACTCCCCAGTAGGAACAACTATTGGCAAAATCACTACTCTAGGTGGATATTCGCCTTATTTAGAATTTGCCACAGCATCTAATAGTTTTAGCGGAGTATTGGTTAGTGGAAGTAATGTAATAAGTGAGTGTAATCCATTTTATAAAACATACTCTAATACTAATCCTTTACGAAATGCATCTGTATATGGAACACCTTATACTTTAATTACTGGTTTAACTATACATACGTCCCATACCGGTTTACTCTCTGCTAATATCTCTGGTATTGCAGAATCTATTGCCGTTAATGGTTTTACTCAAACTAGTGGATATGTTATTAGTGGTTGTTCACCATCTATAATTGGTTCTATTTTTTCTGGTATGAAATTATATTCTAATACATCTGGTTGGAACCCTGAATCTCGTGTACAAAGTTTAACCTCAGACTCTATTACTCTTAATCTACCATTCACTGGAACACAGATCAGTCCAATCCCAATATCTGTTTCTACTCTTGGCAGAAGTTTTATTCTAGATGTTCCTTTCACTAATAGTGGTATTATTAATACTTTAGTCACATATAGCGGAGCGATACCAAATACTAAAAACTATTATCCATCAGGTCTACAATATTTTTCTACTACAGAACAGTCTGGTTATTGTCCTGTTGACGTAACTAAATCTTATATCTATGGTTTTTCAACACAGACTGATCAGTATACGGTATCTCCTGGGTATTATTTAACTGGTCTTGTTTATTTTTATTCAAATACGGGCACTAGTCAAATTTCTGTAAATCTACCAGAAAATCTTTATTTAGAAGCAGACGAACCCAGCACATTCCTTAATTTTATTAGTTCTAATACTGGATCTATTCCACTAGATGATAACTATACTAATCTTAGTGATCTGATAGAAACTGGATTTTCAGTCCAAAATGCTCATTTATATCCTAACGGTAATCCAAATTCCACTGGTACAGTATTGGTTAGTATAGATAGAAACCATGGATTTAAAATAATAGACTCAAAAATACTAAATCAGATACCTGTTCAATTTGTTGATGCTCCATTCAATAACGCCAATAGAATTCCTAAAAATAATCTATTTGATATTTTAGCTATTAATGGTAATAAAATAACAATAAAAGATTCCCAGAACTATTTATTAACAGAAACTGATAAACCAAAATATTTTGAAAAATCTATCGAAGGAAGATATCGTATTTCTAATATCTTTAATTTTAGTGGAACAGTATTTCATAATTATAATCGAATATTTAATATTGATAAGGCAGACATTACTTCTTATCTAAAGAAAAATAGTGTCATAGGAACAAATTCATCCTTATCTTATAATTCAAATCATATATTTCCAATTTCTATAACTAGAATAGATGAACCATTTAATTTTGGAGCTAAGATTATTCCAGGATCAAATATTGTAAAATATTGTGGAGAATCATTATGGCAAACGAAGATCTTCTCTGGAGTTAATTTATACTCCACTGACCCTTTAATTGGTAGTAATGGCTCTACAATAATTGATCATTTTATCAATCCAACACTAAGATCTGTATCATTAGATAAAATTACTTTTGAAACTCCACAACCATCTTATGATTTTTCTGCATCTTTTACTCCGAATACTGGTACAGATTACACCAAGAACTATGTCGTAAGCGGTTGTAATGATGGCTTTTTGAGCCTATCTGGATATTGTTATTTTTATACTCTTAGTGGAGTAGGGACTTATCCTAAAACCATTAATTTTGGTCCTTCAATTTCTATTAGTGGTTTCACAGAGACTAATGGGTATATTATTAGTGGCTGTTCCCCATCTCCAATTGGCTCTATTTTTTCTGGCATGAAGTTGTATTCTACTACTTCTGGATGGAACCCAGAGTCTCGTGTACAAAGTTTAACCTCGGATTCTATTACTCTGAATTTACCATTTACAGGAACACAGACTAGTCCAGTTTCAATCGTAGTTACAGATGCTGATAGAACTGCTAGCGAAACATTGACTATGATTCCTAGTCAAGCAACTATTAAACTAAATAACTCTACTATTTTTAATACTACTTCATTATTGCCAGCAAGCATAACTACTAATCATATTGGATCTATTTTAAACAGTATTCCTCCATACCCATTTTCAATAGAGAACACAAAGCCCTATGCTTCTGGAATGAAAATACCAGTTAGTATTAATATTCCTGTTGATTATCAAGACGTATTAGAAATCAAAGCAACATCTGGGTCAGTTACTAATGTTGTACCATCTCTTAATTCTAGTAATCAAATAATTTATACAACAGGTATTTATCCAATATATAACTTTTTTGATTTAAAAAATATCCAAGCTACCGGTATTATTCCTGATAAGTCCCTTGTCTTAGAAACCAATACTCCAAATCTCTACAATACAGAAACTAGTTTGGTAGTTAATATTAAACCTAAAATTTTTCTTAATAACAAAATATGCATAACTAACGGATATAATGGTCTTAGAAAAACTAATTCATATTTCTCTAATGGAGACTCTATTCATATAGATAATTTGTCTTTGCCTAGAAGTTATTTGAATCCAGACGACCAGCTAACTATTCTCAGTTATAATGGAAATAGCTCTTTTGGTTCAGGAGTAAGTAGAAATATAAGAATTACGAGTTCTAACCCAAGAGATACTGCTTTTAGTGGGGTTCCAGTAAATGGCAATAATAGTATTGTATTAAATAAGTATGGATCACCATGGTATAATCAATATAGATTTACAAATCCATTAGGTCTTACTTTAGACCAACAAATACAGCCAACAGGTTATATATCATTTATCGGTTCTGTTTCTGGAAATTGTAGTATTCCATTTAATAATAACATATACTATCATTCACACGGTGGCTTTACGGCATCTTGGCCAAGAGATCCTTCTGGAACTAACGTTCCTGCTCCACAGACAGGAATATATACAATAGGGGTTCATAGTCAAAATTGTTCTTCTGGTACTCTATGTGTTAGAGTTGCAGTATATAACGATAATCAATTCCGTAATATACAAGACATAGTTAATCGTCAAGACGTTGGTAAACAATCGAATGTTACCAATACGTCTAATGGTAGTGGCTATGTTAGACCATGGGGAGTTAACAAGAAATTCTATTTTGACTTTAGTGATGATGCTCCAGAACTTAATGGCAGTTATTATATTGCTGATAGTTTAGATTCAAATAATTTTACTCTTAATATGCCTTTCAATGCTGATTATCTTGGTCGTAGTGGGTTGGTCTATATTATAGATAGTGATTATAATATTAAATCTAATAGAAATCCTAATGTAAATAATGTTTTTCAAATATCACAAGCAAATATAAACATAGGAACTAATTTAGTAGATTATTATATTAATTCATATAATGATCAATCTCATAGATGGAAGCATTTGATCCATTTCAATAAAAATATTAATAATTTTGGAGGATATAGTGGGACTATACATTATGGACAAGTTGGTACACAACTAATATCCTTACCACCAGATCTTCTTAAAATTTCTCAAATCGAATATATGTTTAATGATGAGTCAATATATAAGACTGTAACAGATAATGGAATTATTATCCCATCTACTAAAAATCAAATTTATCTTAAACTTACAGTATTAAATGGTGCCGGTAAGTGGTCAGATAACCTACTTCGATCCGCTCCACGAGTTAATATCTATGGATTTGGATCATACAATATAGATTTTCCTAATATAGTATATAGTAATTCTACAAGACAATGGACAATTCCAGTAGTTATATCCGATGTAACACAATATGTGAATAATAAAAAAATTACTATAACAGTAAATGATGAGAGTGGTACAGATTCTACAGACATATCTTTAACTACTAAAATATTGCCAAAAATAGGATATGCTGGAACAACTTATGTATATAAAAATAGTTCTATTAATTGGATATTACCATTTGATATTAAAAATCTATCACCAGATAGTCAAACTTATACCCTATCGGTTGATAATTATCCAGGTTCTTCCTATAATATTGTTAATGAAGAATTGCTATATGCTTCTGGTACAAAGATAGTAGTAGGTTCGGCTGGTGCAAATACTGGTATATTTAATCCAGTATTAAAAATTAGAGACTATGTAACATCTGAAATTTTAGCATCACAAAGTGGAAGAGTAGTGGTTCTGGATTCTTCTCAATCTAAGCCCACTTATTCTATCGATCCACAAGGACTTGATAATGATATTTATATCGATATTACAAACGCTAATGATATAGCATCCTTTTCCTTCTTTATTCCAGCTGTTCTCGATTCTCAAAGTAATCCTGTTGTTAGCTTTACTAATGCTCCGTCTTTATCTATTAGTTCTAGCATAGAATATAGCACTACTTCTCAACGATATAGAGTTACAGCATTAGTTAGTGGATTAGTAGGATATTATCCTTCTATTAATGCTAATATTGCAATATCTCAACCAGTAACACAGCCCGACGATAGCATTAATTGGGTCAGATATACAAAAAATCAAGCGTTCAACTTAACTCTGTATAAAAAAATATCAATTAATAAAACAGAACTTATAGAGCCACTAGTTTATGACCCAGCAGGACCTTGGGCTTTACAATTTAAAATACAAAATGGTATAGGTTCGCATCGTAGTGATCTTCCTCCTAAAGTTAGACTATCTAATTTACCAACAATAGGAAATTACTCATCACAACCACTAGAATATATTCTTTTTACAAAATATGATGAGACTAGCCATTTATGGTCAGTGTCTGTTGATGGTAAAAAAGATATTTTTGGTAAAGAAACAGAAGTTTTAGGATTTAGAGATATCCAAGTTTATGCAGAAGATGGGGTGTCTAGTAGCACAAGTATTATTAGATTATTCTTTACAAAACAACAATATTTAGATAATATTAGATCTATTATTTATGCTACACCTAATAATAGCTATCAATCAAATTTAGATATTAAACAAGCCTTGCCTCCTCCAGAAGATCTTCCACAGGTTACTGTAGCCGCTTCCCCTCTTACAGAAAATACTATACAACTAACAAGACCATATGCTAAATATGATAAAGACTTATCCCTATGGGAGTATGCTTATTCTGGTGCTCCATTAACGGCTAAATGGGATGCTTCTATTGATGTTACTAATCAAAATACTTCATTGGGAGATAGTAGTTATTCTAGACTATTAGTAAAATGCAAAGGTATTGCTACAGATAAAATCTATGGAGTTGGTAAACTTAGCTTAGTTGAATTAGATTCATCATACTTATCTAGTATTGGTGGAACTACAGTCCCATTTCAAATTGTAGATATTCAAGAACCATATGATGCTAAAGAGGGTTTTCCTTGGGAGATATCTTTTGGTACCATAGGTGGACTAGAAAATCCTAATTATCCTCCAACTATCCTATTATCTGGACTTCCATCTTCATGTTCTGGATATAGTCCTAAAATACCAATAGAAGATCAAGCAGCCTGCTTTATTGGTAGGTCTTGGAACCCAGGAAAGAAAAAATGGACATTTAGTTTCAGTGGACTCCCATTGTGTAATATTTCAGGTGCTAAACCAATTATTATTACTGCTATCGATACTGATACTACACAAAACTTGTATTTAAGTTCAGATAAAGCACAAGCTATTATTTTATACAAATCGTTGATAGAACAAGGAATAGGTCATCCTGGACCAACTATTAAAACAATGCTGGGTTCATCGGATACAATCGAATTATCTCCATTATGTGGTCAAGCTCCAATTGATAGCTATTGGCAATTTTATACCAATACAAGAGTACAATGTCCAGAAGCCACTGGAATATCGGGATGGATTGTTAGTGGTTCTTTACCTTCTGGTCTACATTATACTGTATCGTTTCCTGGAGGCACACCAAGTGCTCCATATAATAATCTAGGTACCGGCACTTTAAGAATATATGGAGAACCTCTAACATTTGCTAGTGGCGCTGCATATCCTGATATTTTTTCATTCAAGGTTGTTGATGCTAGAAATAAATATGCTACTAAAGAGATAAAATTTACAGATATCTCCACAGCTAATCCAGCATCTCCAATTAATTTAACAGTTTATTTTGATGGTGCTAAACCAGCCTATACTCCAAGAGGTAATGATATAGGACAAGTTCAACAACCTTCTGGTACTAATCCAATAGATGCAGATGGTCAGCAAAATTATTGGCCACCAGCCATATCTGATGCTTTAACATGCACTAGTATTTTACCTCACTCTAATTGCCAGACCTCTTCATTTAGCTATAGCGGAGGAAATTTTGCAGCAGGGAATTCTAATGTATATATTAATAATATTACTAATACTAAATTAACTAATACTGTTGGTAGTTTACTATATATTGAATTCGATAATAATCCTTCTAATGTTTTTAATAGTGCTTATATACTCAAACAAAGTGGAACTCCCAGCGTTAAATATATAACAGTTCCCGGACATACCTTTACAATAGGATCTGGTAGATTTGTCCAGTCTGCTGTAAAAGCTATAAACACCACCAATCTAAATAATTTCAAAGGAACAGTAGACTCTAGTAGTAGTAAATCAATATTAGGTTGTGGTATTATTAAACCTAGAAGTATATACGATCCTAACAATTATGGTTTATTTGGAAGAATTAGACCATCATACTCTGCTTCTTTGCCAGTATCTGGATCTTTTCGTAATGATGATATCTTTTTTACTGGACTTAATATTTCTATGATATCAGATTATAGTAGTTATCCTTCGGTATATACTATGAAAACTTCCAATTGTTGGGAAACTGGATATCTTAGAATTAGTGGTATTAGTGTTCCAAAACCGTCAATAGAATTAACAAATCCTCCTCCAGCAGATACGTTTGCTCCATTCTCATATAATAATCAGGCATATGCTGTTTTAAGTCGTTGTACGTATGGTGCTTCCCAATATGAAAGAGACAAATCAGAAAATTATCGATCAACTTCGATCAATTATTTTATTAAACACTGCGTATCAGGAACTGTGTTGAATAGTGGATCTGTGTCTAGTTTAGGCGCTGGAGCTAGTGCTGGTGATACTATTCAGTTCAATTATATTTTTAATTCTGGTGCTGTTCTTTCTATGTTTATAAATAAAACATCTGATAAATTCCCAACCTATAAATATAATGCTATGCCATATGCAGAAAATGAGTATTTTTGGGTTCATAAGGGAGGAAATAGAGACGATAATCCTACTCAATTAAGTTTTCCTCCAATTATTATTACTGGTATTAAAGATAGTATCACTTGTATGAGTGGATCACCCATATCTGGTTACAGCATTAGAGCAGTAGGTGGATATATTCCATTCAGTGGAGGAAGTCAAAGAATACCATTCTATCAGTTATCAGATGGTACCTCTTGGGATTTAGCTGATTATTTTCCATTATTTACCGGTGTATTACAGAAAAAACTTAATGATAAAATATTGGTTGGAACATATCAACATTCTGGATTCTTTGGTGGAACTGATGGTCAAAAACTTAATATTTCTTTACCAGCTAATGCTAGTTCTATTTTTAAGTCCACCGATTCTGTTTTAGTAAATTTTAGTGGAGATTATATATCATTTACTACTGGTATGATTTTAAATGATAGCTACAATAGTTCAATGATTTTGCCTTATGTATACAATGGAACATCTACAGTTGGGAAAGTAACAATATATGACAAATGCTATATTCAATCAGTAGATAGTACATCAATACTTTTACATCATAATAATATCCCTTATAATACAGGAGATTATATAGATATATCAGATAGTGGTTCTCTTTCTACAGAAAATAATAATTTATTACCATACAATTATAAGCTATCTATAATTTCTGGAGATAACAGTTCTATAAAAGCTTCTTTTGATGGACCTAGTAGCTATGCCTTTGCTGCTGGATTTAATGTTAGTGGATTTTATGATATCAAGAAAAATGATTATAATCAAGTTAAACTAAGCAATATTCTTTATAACAAAAAGGGAGAATGGAGATTTGCATTAAGTGGTACTCCAACAGGTCTCTATAAAGACTATAAATACAAAATATTTTCTATAGAGAATAGTGGATTACCAGCATTTTCTGGTACTTCTTTAACTCCTAAAAAATATATGGCAGAATACCCTGTCTATATTAATAAACCACTCAAAATTATTCTTCCTCAATCTATTATTAATTCTGGTATTATTAATAGTAATGGATCATGGAGTTTTAGTTTTGAAATTGATGGAGGTCTTAGACCTATTTATAATAATACTCCAGAAATTTTAGTTAATAATAGTATGTGTATTTTTTCTAGATCTTTAGATACAGCTACAATGAAAGATAGTTATAATAGTACTACGGATAGATTAACTATTACTTTATCTAGTACCAATAGTGTAAATTATGACTGGAGAGCTATACAGGTTCTTAATATCAGAGCATATGATGATACTGGTTCTGACACAGTAACAGTAAACTTAAATCAACCATAAGGATAAAATAGATTATGGCTACTGTTAATATCACCCCATCTTCTCCAAAAATTTTAGTTATTAATCAGTCTATAGCTGGATCTGATACTCCTAATGTAATTACTACAAATCTTAGTATTGTAGATGGTTTTGATAATGCTGTCAGTGTTGTTTATGCTGAAAGAGGATTGACTGGATTAACCGGACCTAGCGGTTTGCGAGGAGAAACTGGCCCCGCAGGCCCACAAGGAGAAATCGGTCCATCAGGTTTGCAGGGCCCTCCGGGCAGTGGATTAACTAAATTAAATATTGGTAACATAACTATAAAAGAAAATGATACCCTAAATATAGTTGGAGCAGGAGGAACTTCTGTTTCATTTTTTCCCAATACTAAAACAATCAATATTTCATCAGATAATTTAAGTTCACAGTATTCACCTTTGGGTCACCATCATGTTTCAAGTGATATTAATAATTTCAATGAGTCTGTTGATGATAGAGTGGCCGATTTATTAAAAGCAGGAACTTCTTTACAGTTTAATTATATAGATCAAGATCTCAATACTTTAACATTATCTGTTACTGGTTTAACTATTGGAACACATGTCCAAGCCTACAACAATAGATTAACAGAACTGAGTAATTTACAGATCACCCAAAATCAGCTTATTTATGGGACAGGGGTTGATAAGTATGGTACAATACCTATTAGCGATGCTGGTAGAGTATTAATAAACGATATCTCAGCAGTAGCTCAACGAAATACATTAGGGCTAGGAAGTGTAGCCACCTTGTCAGCAGATCTTTTTGCTAGACTTAGCGGAGGTAATAGTTTCACAGGTACTCAGTCTTTAGGGGATGGAGAACTAACACGATTCTCAGCTTCTTTGCAAAATATTTCATCTTCTGGTTATACTATATCACAATCTGATAATGGTAAAGTTTTAACATTTACTAATAATGATCATGCAATTAATGTACAATTTACTAACAGTTTATCTCCAGGTTTTAATTGTTTACTTTCTCAGCTTGGTTCTGGTCAGGTTAGATTGTCTGGGGTTGGACTATCTAATAGACTGGGACATTCCAAATTGGTTGGACAATATTCTATAGCTACTCTTGTAAAAGCCGGAACCAATATTGTAATATTATCTGGAGATACTACTGATGCCAATGGTGGTCCGGATTAAGAGGAGAAAATTATGATTTTACCTCCATTTTTTGGATATCCATTATCATATAAAGACAGAGAAATTTATAGAATTTATTATTCATCTTTGGGTCATGATTTCCTAACATACAAAGCTCCTGATTTCTCAGCATTGGTATCATACGTTTCTGTAGAAGTATTGCTATATGATCTTCCATGCGACTTACAGATTTCAATAATTTAACCCGGTGTATTAAATCTATAGGACTATATTGACCACTATAATGATCATATTAAGCAATATAATTCTGGTCTAGGAGATATTATGGCTACTTTATTTTTTGAAGGCTTTGACAAAGGAGTAGTTTTTAACGAACTAGATCCCAAGTACTGGTCTACTCAATTCAAATATTTTCCCAAATACTCTTTTGGCGGATATGCCCCAACCACCATAGAAGATCAAGCTCTTGAAGGAATATTTGGATATAATATTGGTGGAGATAAATTAGCTTTCATATATAAATATTCTACTCCAGCATCTATCAATGGCTTGGTTCCTAGTGGAAGATATACCGACAATAGAGCTGTTTTAAATGGTCAATATGGTAGTACGGCTTATACTAAAAATTCTTATCCTGGTTTTGGAAGTCCACCAGGATTTTTAGCATTTACTAATATAGAACTAGAAAATAGTACTAGTGTAGAATATCCAACATACTTACAAGCTAGTGGATTTCCAGCTTCAACAGGAAGCATATCATACTTATCAATGAGGTGTCTTGGCTTAGAGTCCAAACATACTGATTATTCATCATATCCTCATAGACATACATTGTTTAGTTTTAATAGCGGAGATTTGTCTTCTCTAACAGTTAATGTTGTTAAAATAAGTGGAGATAATTTATTACGTATTAATGGTAAAAAAGAAACACTAGCATTAGAAATTCAACAGAATGATCAAACTCTTGGCTATTTTGATCTTAATCTTTCTGGAATAATTAGTCGATATCAAATAAGTTCTATTTTTAATTCAAGCAATAATAAAATATTAACTATTACAGACACTAATAGAGGAGACGGATTTAGCGCTATGATTAGTAGATGGTGTCATTTAGAATTTTCAGTAGACAAATCCACCAGTCCTCCTTTGTTATATATTAATGCCGAAGATATTAATTTACCAGTAGTAAACACAGGAATAGCTAAAGAACTATGGGATACTAGTCTTCCAATTAGTGGTTTTAATTTTAATAATTTACGTTTTTATAATCGTACATACTCTAGTTCTATAATGAATGGTATTAGTTCTTCTATACAAGGACAAGATGCCTGGAAAGACTCATGGTATTATATGAATGGAAGAGTATGGCTATTAGATGACTTAGCATTAGTAGATAGTACAGATCCCCCACCGTCCTACTGGTTAGGAAGCTCTGCTAAAGTTATGTCTGTATATCCTGGAGTAAGTGGCAGCTTAGTAGATAATTATGGGTCTCCTGATGGATTATTACAATGGTTTAAAGATCCAAATGTTCGTTCTATATCAAAAACTGTTACTGATGATTCTACATATGTACAAACATACTATGACTATAGCAGTCATCGACGAGCATTTTTAATACCAGATGCTGACGGAAATAATGTAGAGACTATAATTAGTGGAAATATTGATGCAGTAAAGATGAGTAAACCAAACTATCTTTTAAATACGAATTATAGCTCTTTCGACACTGAATCAGTTTGGAGAGGTAATTTTAATGATGCTATTGGAGGAATGAAAGTTTATAATAGTGCTCGAAAGAAATATCTTGATACCAAATTTATTAATGTCTTGTACTCTGGACAGAGCGATATTTATGAACCAAACATTTCTCTACTTTTGCATGGAGACTATAGTCCTATCATAGATAATGCTACAATTCCAAAAACTTTGAATGTTTATGGACAGACTAATTCTACAGCTTCAATTAGTAAAATTGGTACTCGTAGCATTAGTTTCCCAAATCAAAACTCCTACATATATTTAAATCATCCGGACCTATCAACTTCTACTTTTACTATAGAGTCATGGGTATATTTTACTAATAATACAACATCTATATCCTTATTTGATAAAGTTTCATTGCCACCATTAGATACTGTTGTTATTGATCCACAAGATTTTAATTCTAAATTTTATTCTTTTAGCGCTAATATTAGTGGAATTCAATATATCTCGGATTATTTAAATCAATTCAATCCTCATAGAGTTACAAGACAACTATATTTTCCTAGCACAGCAACTACTGGCTGGCATCATGTTGCTATTACTAGAAATTCTAGCAATAATATAGTATGCTACCTTGATGGTCAGTCAGGTAGTTCTTATAAATTATCAACTAGTGGAAACTTTTTTGGTGGATCTGATTATGAAACAACAGGAACATTTAATACTATTTATACTATCCCAAATGCTGTATCTGACATATCATCTTATTTTATTTCCTATAACAGTACTAAACCATATTTGAGTATTGGTAAAGATGGATATATAGATGAGTACAGAATCACTTCGGGAATCAATCGTTATCCAACTAATTTTAGCGTACCAACTTCAGCATTTAAAACTAAGGCTGATGATTATGTAGAGATTGGTCCTCAACATAATGTTACTAAAACTAGCTATAAAACATATCAATATTATGTTAATCAAAATCCAATCACACAACAAAACTGGACATTACCAGAAGTTACTGGTTTAATTTTTGGAGTAAAAAAACTATGAGTGAATATAAAAGAATAAGATTACGAAGAGCTCCAAGTGGAGAATGGTTTTCTGCTAATCCTATTCTGGGATTGGGAGAACCAGGATATGAAACTGATTCAAAAAGACTCAAGATAGGAGATGGATTATCAGCATGGTCGGGGTTAGACTATATGAAAGTCCACCCATCTTCAATATCATATCCTACTATTTCATTTTCTATTTATGACGGATCTGAACCTAGAATAAACTTAAATCTATCCAGTGGTGATTATTTGAATGTTGTAGGGTCTGGCGATACAGAAGTAAAGTATAATGCTTTTAGTAAAACAATGACTATCAATACTCAGGCAGGATCATCATTTCTTACTGCCTCCAATATAGCTGATAGATTAGGATATGTTCCACAGAGATCTGGTAGTTATAGTTTATTTGGTCATACCCACACCATCTCAGAAATTAATGGATTGTCTGGAATATTAGATGGAAAACAAGCCAGTGGTAATTATGCAACTAGTGGGCATATTCATACTTTTTCTATAGGAGATGGAACTACTAATAGAATTGATTATACTTCTAATGATAGATTGAATATTCTTGGGGGTGGTTATACTAATGTAGATTATGATAATACTAGTAATAGTATTACTATCAGCTCAATTGGTAACAGTGGCGTTTTATCTTTTAATAACAGAACTGGAATAGTAGATCTTTCTTTTCCTGATATAACAGGAGCATTAAGCTATATTCCCCAACCAGTTGGTAATTATGCTCTGTCTGGCCATCATCACCCAATATCTGATATTACAGGTTGGAATCAGTTTCCTTTTAGAACTCCACAAGCTTCTTTATCACAAGGAATTCCAGGAGAAATCTGTTGGGATTCATCTTATCTATATATTTGTATAGCTACTAATCTATGGCATAGAATTCCCCACTATGGCTGGTAAGGTGTAATTAATAATAATACAATCATTTCTTTAAGGAAAATATTATGGCTAATCCTTTTGAAGCTTTGATATCCAAAGAGTTTAAAGCAATATATAATCAAGCAATTGATGCCATACTAGCCAACACAGCCCTCTCAGTTCCCTGTATAATATCATATGGTTCTTCTAATAATTCATTGTGTAATAATTGTTTATATGATCCAATGTCCCAAAAGTCTTTGAATAAATATAATGGAACTGGTCCAGTAGCTTTTGCAAATAATAGCATTTGTCCAGTTTGTAATGGATATGGTTTAATTGATAAAGCTAATGAAGAAACTATCTATATGGCAGTTCTTTTTGACAGTAAATATTGGTTTAATTGGTCAACTAAAGCAGATGCTGTTAATATAGCTGATGGAATGGTCCAAACTATATGCCCAATATCAATGCTGCCCAAAATTAAAAATGCTCAATACATTACTATAGATAAAAATATAGAAAATTATGGTGGTTATACATATGTCGCCGCTGGCGATCCTCAACCTTGTGGTTTAGGAGATAATAGATATATTGTTACTATGTGGTCAAGAGCATGAGAATAACAGCAAAAATACTAGAATCCGATTCATATATCAGGAATCAGATATTAACCAGCATTAAAGAGCATATGGAGCAGGTTTTTAAAAAAGCTGTGCCTGCACTCTCTAAATCTATACCACAAGTAGTTTATAAGGTAATAGTTGATGAGCCAGAATATCAGTCTTTATTAAGTGGTAAATTAAAATATGAATTTGGCATCCCCTCATCTGCTCAGAAAGTTAATGACATTATTGATATATGGACTAAAAATATTGTTATTAATGCCACTCCAATAACCATGTCATCTTCTGGTCTAAAGGGCGGATTCAATATCAATATGATTAAAGATAATTATGAAGATGTCTTAACTAGTGACTCAGCTTTAGTTACAGATAGTATGAGCCAAGCTGTTCTACCATGGTTAGAATGGCTATTATTATATGGAGATAAAATTATTGTTAGAAATTATGAAGTAGTAGTTGGTCCTAGTCCATATTCAAGAACTGGATTAGCCATTATGAAACCATCAAAACAAAACTGGAGAGTCCCACCAGAATTTGCTGGTACAAAAAACAGTAACTGGATTACTAGAGCATTAGAAAAATTAGATTCTTCTATACCCGATCTTATCCAAAAAGAAATTGAGAACCAGATATGAGCTGCGAAAATTATACTAAATTTAATAATGTAACTCAAATAGGAGAAAGTTATTTACTTAGTCAATTAGAAGAAAATCTTAAAACTTTTTTAGATTGGGGTTTTTTGAATATTGGTGGATTTGTTAATGTAAAAATTCCTACTAGTGGCTTATATGGTGGTACTTTTCATGAACTAAAGACTTCTGATCAGCCCGGATTTATCAAAGGACAAATTTGGCAAACTCCAAAAAAAGACTGGGTTTGGGAAACTGGTATTATTTACAACAATACTCAACCTAAAAATATTACTAGCATTAAAGTTAATAATATAAACTATCCAACACCAACTGGTAGTGGGGCAGTATCATACCATATTAATTATCCTTTAGGACAAGTAGTTTTTGATAAACCATTACAAGCTAATGCTTCTGTAAGTATGGAGTATTCCTATAGATGGTGTCAAGTATATAAAAGTAGTATGGATCCTTATTGGACAGAATTACAAGGAGCCACATATGGTCCATCTCCAGCTATAAACCAAAGAGATAAAGGAGATTATCAACTATCTTCTAATCACAGAATTCAAATGCCCTGCATAGTTATTGAACCTATAGCCTCTAGTTCTTCTAAAGGATGGCAAATGGGTGGTACTGATCTTATTGTTACTCAAGATATTTTATTACATGTATTTGCAGAAAATGCACAAGATCAACACAAAATAACAGATATCATCAGATTGCAAAAAGATAAAACCATTTTGTTATATGATATTAATAAAGTGGTCAATAATGGAGTTAATCCCCTAAATTATCGAGGATCTTTAAATAATTCTGGCAAAGTTTATTGTGATTTAGTTACAGATCCAACCTATCGATGGAACAGATGTTTTTTTAAAGATATAGTAATAACTGATATGGAAAGTCGAAATAAAAATTTATATTGGTGTACAATAAGATTAACGACCGAAGTTATCATTTAGCCAAATTTAATGGAGACATCTCATGGCCAACCGTATTTATTATGCTTGTCAATCTGTTCAAATTAACGGACCAAGTGGTACACTCAGAGCTCTTGGTACAGAGTACGATACCATACAAGGCTTACAAAGTGTTGGTATGAATACTAACTTTAATTTAGAACCAATTTATCAGATGGGTCAGATTGATCTATATGATAATTATGAAGAAATTCCAGAAGTTGAAATTACTTTGAGTAAGGTTCTGGACGGTTATCCCACAATTTACTCAATGTCTATGGGAACAGGCACATTAGCTTCTTTAGCCAATAATCGTTGTGGCGTAAGAATGTCATTGTACCCAGATATACAAACTCAAGCAACTGGTACTCCATCAGCTTCAGTTGAATGTCTTCCAGCTTATCTTTCTTCAGTAAGTTATAAATTCCCAACGGAAGGTAACTTTACAGAAGATGTTACATTGGTATCTAATGACAAGGTATGGGCAACCGGCACTGCATTAACTGCGGCCAGCATGACTGGAGTATCGTTAGCTACTAGTACTCCAAATCCAGACGTTGGTATTTTAAGAAGAGGCTTGTGGAGTAAGAATACCATTCTTCCCAATTCAGGTGATGCTAGTAACACTGTTTCTGGTATCATTTCATCTAATAGTGGCGGTATTCCTTCTGGTTCCAAGATTAATAATGTTACTGTTAGTATGAATCTTGGTCGTGAACAGATTCGTGAGCTTGGTAGCAGAACTCCTTATTATCGTTATATCAAATTCCCTGTTGAAATTACAACAGAAATTGAAGTAACAGCTAATACTGGCGATATGGTTGGTGTTTATGGATCAACTAGTGGAAATTGCAGTAATCCCAAGGCGCTAACTAACAAGCAAATTGTTATTAGATTGTGCGATGGAACTACTCTTGATCTTGGTAGTAAGAACAAGCTAACCAGCGTTAATTTCACCGGTGGTGATACTGGCGGCTCAAATGCAACAGTCACCTATAGCTATACTACTTATAGTGAGTTCAATTATACTGGTCCAACAGGAACTTCAGGCTATCAATCTCCTGGTTCAGGGCTTGCCTATAGTGGTGCTGGTGGTGTAGTAGAAAGTGGTCTACCAGTTCCAGGTACAGATTATTAATAGTTAATTTATCAAAAGACACAGGTTCGAGGACTAATATGGAAGATATCTTTTCAATAATAGGTAAACTTTATTTAGAGCTACTACAAAGTCAAAAAGTAATAGAAAGTCTGCAAAAAAAACTAGACGAAATGTCTAATTTGCAGACTTCTGTTATTTCTACAGATAACTAAATGTGAATGAAACTAGGAAATATGAAATACTAGTTCATAGGATATTGTCAGGAAAGCAAATTTTTTCTCATAATAACAATACTTATGAGCTTAGGAAACCTTCTTTATCTTTAAAGATGAAAGCAGATTTGTTATATACTTCTGCTTATGAGAATAATATTTATAATGACTTTATTCTAATGGAAGATATTGATGAACTATTATTTGAAACAAATATTATTAATAGAGACCATAAAAAAATCTTAGCTAAGATAGAAAAAAGTTTGGATAATCAAAAAATTAATCTCTATAAATCATACTATGATACTGTACAAAAAAACAAGATAAAACAAAAAATAAAAAATACTAGAGAAGATATTAATAAATTTTATCAAGAACAACATAGTTTAGATTATTTAACATTAGAACATTATTGTGACAATATTAAAAATGAATTTATAATTACAAATTCTTTATACTATTGTGATTCTGATGAACTGGTTTTTGATTATGATATTTCTATTTCTTTTAATCTTTTCAATAGTATCATGTCAATTATTTCTCAGAACGTTATTGATGTCTCTACATACAAAGCAATAGCTCGTAGTGATTATTGGAAAAATTATTGGAATAATAATAAAACTAATATATTAGATGAACCAGTTAAAGAATGGTCAGAAGAACAAAAAAGTTTGATTAATATTTCTTGTATGTATGATAAAATACATGAACATCCAGAGTGTCCTAAAGATGATATTATAGATGATGATGATGCTCTTGATGGATGGATGTTACTACAAAGACAAGAAAATGAGAAACAAAAAAAGGAAAAGGGTGTAGATAATATGTTGACTGGCAAGATTAGGGATTCTGCGGAAGTATTCTTAATGGCTGGAAATAGAGAACAAGCTCAAGACATATTTGATCTTAACTCGGAACAAGGATTACGAACAATACAACAGAAAATGAATATGGTGGTATCAAGTGATGGCCCCATAAGAGATGCAGAACTGCCAGATGTTAAAGCAAGGATATTTAATCAATTAAAGGACCAACAGAAACGAGGTTAGTATGTACGATCCAGATAGACTTAAATTTTATATGGAAAGAAGAATTCAGACTACAATGATAGGAGCATTGGCTCGTATTGAAGAAAATCTTGGATTTTTATGGGGACAACATAAAGATGGTGACCTCACAGAAAAAGAAGAAGAATTCGCAGACATTTGGGATTTTACCAGAAATCAAATTTTGAATAATGGTAATAATCAAATTAGACAAATTAAAGAAGACTTTTATAGATATGGTGGTGTTTTCAAGTCAAGATACCATTATAATTTTCCAGTGTCAAAAAATCAAGATAATCAAAACTCTCAGGAAGGATAAATAATGAAAACTGAAAATTTTAGCGTTGTAGTCGATGGTGTCGAAAAGCATTTTACTGTTAGATCTCCCTCACTAAATGATCAACGTGAGGGCCAGAAGGCTTATAACCAAGCTTTCACAGATGCTATTAAGAGTAAGAGTGTTGTTAGAGCTAAGATGGATGATCTCTTAGAAGAACAGGGTCTATGGAATCCAGAAAAGCAAAGAAAGTTCGCCGATCTGCAACAAGAATTAATTGATGGAGAAAAGAAACTTGCCAAGGGTGGTTTTGGCCTTAAAGATGCCAAGGGACTAGCCTTAAGGATGAAAGAAATTAGGTCGGAAATTAGAGATCTAATTAGTGTTCGTACATCTTTAGATAATCATAGTGCAGAAGGTCAAGCCGATAATGCTAGATTTAATTATTTAGTCTCGGCTTGTGTGGTGTATAAAGATACAAATGATCCCTATTTTCGTAGTTTAGAAGAGTACTTGAACAAGGCAGATGATCCTGTTGCCTTGATGGGTGCTCAAAAATTGGCCAGTATGATTTATGGTTTAGACAACAATTTTGAAAAGAACTTACCCGAAAATAAGTTCCTACAAAAGTATAAGTTTGTTGATGAGAAGTTAAGGCTAGTAGATAAGAGAGGTCGGTTGGTAGATGCTGATGGTCGATTGATCGATGAACAAGGTCGATTTATTGACGAGGAAGGCAACTACATTGATAAGAATGGTAATAGAGTTGATAGAGATGGTGATTATGTGGTAGATGCTGAACCATTCTTGGACGAAGAAGGAAAACCTGTAGTTTTAGAACAAGACACCAAACCCGAAGTGACTAAAGATGAGACAACTACAACTACAACTACAGAATCAGAACCAGTCCCAGCAGAAACCCCAGTACCCCCTGCAACTACTTGATAATTTATTTACATCTTTTTTCACCATCGAAGCACCATGTTGTATCATTGCAGCATGGTGTTTCTTTTTTGAGGTATAATAATGTCTAAAGGATTTAATTTAACAGCACAAATTAATTTACAGGGACCATCTAATGTTAATGTTATTGTATCTAACATTAAAAAACAATTAGGTACGATCTCTGCTAATGTTGATCTCAAGATAGACCCGGCATCGGCCAAAACGGTTGCTAGTTTAAACACTTCTTTAACCCAGCTTAACTCAACTTTTAAAAACACCTCAGCCTCTGCTAAAAATGCTGCTGATGCTGTTAGAGACTTAATGTCGGCTATGAAGGGCGTAGCATCTGTAAAGTTGCCCAATCAAGTAGCACAAGTATCTTCATCTCTTAATAAAGTAGCAGCTTCTTCTGCTAGCGCCCAGAAAGCATTAGCTGCTTCAAGAACAGAAATAGAAGAATTTGGTAATCAAGCAGGTTTGGCAGTAAGAAGATTTGCTGCATTTAGTACTGTAACATCAGTAATATATGGATTAACAGGAGCAATTAGAGGTGGAATATCTGAATTTATTGATTTTGATAAACAATTAACTAGAATCTCTCAGGTTACTGGTGAAAGTAAAGATGGATTAGGTAGACTAAAAGGTACCATAACAGAATTATCCACAGGTCTTGGCGTAACAGCTAAAGATTTGGCCGGTGTATCAGTTACACTATCTCAAGCTGGTCTTACTGCTAGAGATACTGAAAAAGCATTAAAAGCATTGGCTCTTAGTGCCCTAACAGCATCATTTGATGATATGAATCAAACGGTAGAAGGTTCTATTGCTTTGATGAGACAGTTTAAAATTGGATCTAATGATCTAGAAGCGGCCCTAGGATCAATTAATGCTGTATCAGCAAAGTTTGCAGTAGAATCTAGTGATATTATTGCTGCTATTCAGCGTACTGGTGGTGTGTTTGCCGCAGCTAGTAGAGGAGTTAGTGAAGGTAAAGATGCTCTTAATGAATTTATTGCTGTCTTTACTAGCGTTAGAGCAACAACCAGAGAAAGTGCTGAAACAATTGCTACTGGTTTAAGAACAATCTTTACTAGACTTCAAAGAGGAGACACTATTGAGGCTCTTAAAGAATATGGTGTTAATCTTACAGATTTAGATGGTAAATTCGTAGGTGCTTACAAAGCTGTTCAATTATTAGCTGAAGGTTTAGGACAGATTGACCCTAGAGACCTTAAATTCTCCAAGATTGTTGAAGAGCTTGGTGGTTTTAGACAGATTGGTAAGGTTATTCCATTAATCCAAGAGTTCACCACGGCACAACAAGCATTACAAGTTGCACAAAGTGGTCAGGGTTCTTTAGCATCTGATGCTGCCAAAGGACAATTAGCATTAGCAGTACAAATTAGTAAAACAAAACAAGAATTTTTAGCTTTAATTCGTAGCATTGGAGATACTGATAGTTTTCAAAAAATGGTTACTGTTGGTCTTAGTTTAGCTAGTGCTTTAATTAAGGTTGCTGATGCTGCTAAAGGTATTATTCCATTAATAGGATTATTTGCTGCATTCAAAGGTGCTTCAGCTATACGACAGTTTAGTGCTGGATTTGGCACTGGCTTTGGTGGAGGAGCAGCTAAACAAAATAATAGACCTCTTGGTTTTGCTACTGGTGGTTTAGTTCCTGGCCAAGGTAATTCTGATAGTGTATCAGCAAGATTAACTCCTGGCGAATTTGTAGTGAGAAAGAGTGCTGTACGATCTATTGGTACCGGCCCTCTCCATGCTTTGAATAGGAATTCTGGAGGAATTATTCCTAGAAAATATTATAGTGGTGGAGTTGCAAGTGTACAAAAACTATCTCCAGGAGAAAGCGGAAATAAGATCAGAGACTATATAGATTCTTACGAAGGAATCAAACCCAATCAATCAAAAACAAAACAACCAGAGACAACATCTCCCAAAATATTACGCGGTTTTCAATTTAAAGATAATGTTAATTCTAGCATAAAGAGAAGAGTTATTAATGCATCAAAAATAAAAAAAATCCTAGGAGATAATGAAAAATTTAGAGAGTATATTAATACTATAGCGGGTAAAGATAAGAAGAGACAGTTCTTTGCTGCTCAAGGCGTAGCCTTCGAAGAGTTTTTATTTGAAAAAATTCTTAATAAAGAAAATTACATAAAAGCACCAACTAATAACTATCCTTTAGATTTTATTCCAAAAATTAGCGGATTACCTCCAGTCGAAGCTAAATTTACTTATGAACAAGTTCCTGATGCATTTATTTTAAACAAAAGACTAAGGTATAATTTACTAAGGAATAAACAAGAGACAATATCTCCTCTAACAAGAAGAAAACAACCAGATAATATTCAGTTAGGTCCAACATTAGTATATGAGATGGCTCCTGGATTAAAAAATCAAATCTTTAGTCCAAAAGCGGATGAGAGCAAACAAAAAGAAAGAGAACAAAGACAAAATAAGAAATTATTAAAACTAGATAAACTTGGTTTAAAGCGTAATGCTGGTGGTCCAATACAGAGATTTGGTATTGGAGGAGGAGCAGAACCAGTACGTCGTACTGTTGGAATTATTGATTCTGACTCATGGAAGGGTGATCCGGTTGTTGCTGCAGCAATGAAAGAATTAGGTATTACTAAACCTGATGAATATAAGGTTTATATATCAAACTTGGCAGCACAAAAAAGACAATCTAATGGAGTACGAAAACTTAGAACGTCTGTTGGAGTAGCAGCTAGTGGTAAAACTTTTACTGCTTTTGGTGGAGTCAGAGGCCAAGAAGCAGATAATGCAAAACTACGAAAAACAACCAGAACACTAATAAGAGTACCAAGCGATTTTGATAAATTAGGACCTAATGATGAAATTGTTGATACAACTTCAGTAGTAACTCCTAGAAATTTTGCTGCATTAAGAGCTGCTGACAGAATACGAGTTCTTTCAACAAGATCAAAAGAAAGTCAAGATAAAGTTCTTGCAAATAGAGACGATAGAGACATTCTTGGAGCATCTGGAAAAGTTGATCCAACAGGAACTAATTTTGGACAGCATAATCGTGAAGCAGGATCCTCTACAAGCGCACCAGCAAATAGTGGTCCAATGGAAGCAGTATTAGCAGCCACAGAGGTTTCTGGAGTTGATCGTAAAAAAGTTGTAACAACAGATTTGGCCACTGGAAAAAGAATTTCTCCTCCAACAGTAAGAACACCAGAAAGAGTTCTAGTACAGAATGGCAATATGGGACCGTTGACAAAAGCTCATGAAAAAAATATAATGGAAGCAGCTAAAAAAGCGGGTATTCCTTATAGTGATGCTGTTGTACTGGTTGCAGGAAATGCTCGTATAAATCCACTTGAACCAAATGATCAAGAAACACGTACTGCTATTTTCCCTCAGACATCATCTACTGGACCATCAAGAGTAGGAATGGCTCAAGCTGTGCTAGGAGCAAAAGGATTTAATGTAGCTGCTGCATCAAAAAATGATGCTCCTGGAGCTATTCCATCAGCTATGCTTGTTGGACCAGATTCTTATATTGTTCCTCATCCAGAAAGAAAAAATGTTGCTGTTGTAGGAAGCGATAAGGGAAAAGACTCTCTGGAAAGATATCGCAAACAGGGTTATGAGCCTTTAGTATTACCTAGGGACGATAAAATCAGTGCTACTGCTGCTAGGGCGGCAATTATGAGCAATGATATTAAGGGCATGAGAGCAAATCTTTCTGAAGCAGCAATACAGTACTTAGAGCCCCACATGGCCGTATTGCAAAAAAGACAGCCTTTACTAGATTCTATTCTTAAAAGAATGCAAGAAAATGCTCAAAGACGAAGAGGATTAGCAGGAAGATATTCATCAACTCTTGCCGAATTATCAACACTACCAGCTCGCGTTACTAAAACCACACCAGAATCAACTAAATTGCGCATAGAAGAGCTTAGAGAGCTTAGAGACAGAGATGAAAAAAGATTAAGTGTAAGATCAAGCAGGATGTTACCTAGATTAGAATCTAGGATGCAAAAAAGGGCCAACGGTGGATTTATTCAAAAGTTTTTGGATGGTGGGTGGGTTCAAAGGATGCAAAGAAGACCAGACAGTATCTTACGAGATGAAATGTCGTTATTATCATCTAGCATTATGATGATGGATAGTGGAGAGAGAAAAGGAACTGCTAGTACATTTAATGTCGGAGTAGCGTATGAGGAAATTGGCAAACGAGAAGCTAAAGAAAGATTTGCTGCCATACAAAAATTCCTACAAGAAAGAACCAAAAAAACAGTTGCTAAATTAAAGGGGAAAAAAGGGGTTGGACTACAATCCACAGACCAATATGATGCTCAAGAGCAATTAGATGCTATTACTTATTATCAGGGCGGTTCTGGACCACTTATCAAAGCTATGGCGGCTGGTAAAAAAACTTTTTCAGATAGAGATGTTAAATATCAAACCTCTGACGTTGTAGGTAGACTAAATGCTGCTACTCAATTTAAGGCTCCTAAAAAACTTTATAGCGGATTGGGCCCCAGTCAACTAAGAGAAATTATTAAAGATACCGGAGTTTCTGTTGAAGAGCTATGGGGTAGAAGAAATGCTGCTTTTGCAGCAATGACTGGTAAAAACGTGGATTTTCCAACCTTTGTATCCACAACAGACAAGAAACAGCAGGCTTTGCGATTTGTTGGCAATCCAGGAGCTATGTTGAATATAGACTCAGCCAAAGCTGGAACTAAAGTGATAGATTTACTAAAAGCTAAAGGTAAAACAGATACATCTTCCTCAAAAGCACAAAGTAGTAGAAGGCTTGGTGGTCTTGATAAAATAGATCCTAAAAAATTAGACGCATATGACTCTGAAAGAGAGTTTATTCTACCTCCTGGGGTAAAATTTAAAATTAACAGGGTTGGTGGTTTTGTAGGTGAAGATTTTAGAGAAACAATTAAATCTGGAAAAAAGAAAAAATTTCCAGATTCTTATGAAGATTATCTTAATGATCAATTTTTTGCAAAAACAAAATTAGATATCCAAGCTCAAATGTTTAATTCCGGTGGAATTGTTCAAAGATTTGGAGATGGAGGTATCGCTGAAGAATTAAAAACAATGGGCAAAGCTGAGTTGATGACATTAGCCAGGGCTCGTGGAGTATCAGTTCCCATAGGTTTAAATCTTGATAGTAGAGCAAAATTAAGTCCAGAAAATGAAATACAAAAACGTAAATTATTAGAAGCATTAACCCAAGCTGGTATTCTTGCTCAAACTAAAGCTGCAAAAACTAGTGCTATTGCTCAGAGTAGAAGTGTAGCAGTTGTTGGAGTAACTGGCGATAGAGCATCTGAAGAAGTTACTACTCCGGGGGCTACCGACAAAATAACGGGGGCATCTGTTAGAGGAGTTCCAGTAACGTTACAGACCGGAGCATTACCTCCAGCACTTGCTCGTAGAGTACAAGCACTAATTAGGAATAGAGTTGAGAGAATAGTATCAGACGTTGGAATGCAGTTGTCACAAGCAGCAGGGATGGGTAAGAATAAAAGAAGTAGATCAGATATTAGAAGAATAACATCCAAAGATTTAGAAGATATTACTGGTAGTATTTTTGAAAAAGGTCTTGGTGCTGCTAATCTTCAATACGACGAAAAATTCAAAGCTATGGATTTTCCACAAGGATTAAGTCCTCCATTAGCTAATTTATTTGGTATTGATTCAGGAGTAATGACTGACGCCGCAAATACAGCATCCAAAGAAGTTGCTATTCGAAAAATTAAAGCTGGCCAAGCTGATAGAGCTCGATTAGAGGCTCGTGCTAAATATGGAAGATCACAATTTGCTAGTGGTGGGCTTGTTCCTGGGGTTGGTAATCAAGATACCGTATCGGCTAATCTTAATGTTGGTGACTTTGTTATTCGTAAAAAAGCTGTAGAAACTATTGGAATTAATAATTTAAGCGCATTAAATAAAAAAGCTAGTGGGGGACAAATAGAAAACACCGTTCCTGCACTATTAACTCCTGGTGAGTTTGTTATAAATAGAAAAACTGCTAGTAGCATAGGAACAGCAACACTTAATAGATTAAACTATGCAGATAAGGCTTCTAAATTTAATAATGGTGGCCCAGTAGGAACTGTTCAAGAGTTTGCAATAGGCGGAGCTGTACAAAGATTATTTTTTGGTGGTCCAAGTTTACCAGCTAGGCCAAAAAATGCTACAGAATCTAATGTACAAATTTCTTCTATTGTTGGCGATCAACTTAAAGACATGGTAAAAACTTTAAATGATCTTGGAGTAACCTCATCTAAAACTGCTGATATTATTCAGAAAGGTGGGCAAATAAGTTATAGAGCTGCTGAAGCTGCTTTTAGAGCAGATATCATGAGGATGAGAATGAGTGGAGCATCAGCCACACAGGTTGCAGAAGCAGAACAAAAACTAATAAATCTTAGAGAAGATGCAGCTAAAAATATAGCAACCAGAAATGTATATAGCAAAGCAGGTGGAGGGACTCTACAAAGTATAGAATCTACTGCACAACAAGAAATAATAAAATTAAAAGAAGAAGTTAGAACAGCTACATTAAATGGTCGTAATACACCAGAAGCTCATGCAGAAGCTAATGATGCTGTTATTAAAACAGCTGATCAGGTTAGAAACAAAGCATACGAAAATGCAGCTATACAACATGGAAATGTAGATTTATCAAGTCATGGTTTACAAGGCCAAGATTTACAAAGATATATCCAACAAGCAACGATGGATTCTAAAACTTATGCTCAGATGACTACTAAATTTAGACAATTAAGATCAGCAGAAATCGCACAAGAGATCAAAGCTGCTACTAATAAAGAGGCTAGTACGAGACAAGTTAAAAAACTTGTAGATCAAGAAATTAAGACAAGAGATGCAATAGTTAGCGATCTTGCAAAATCCCGTGGAATGGCAGATCCAACAGGAAAAGGTTCAGCCGAAAAACGTAGTCAAAATATGATGATGGCTGGCTTTATGTTGCCTATGATTGGTAGTGCAGCAGCTAGTCTTTTTAATCCAGAAACTAGCGCATCAAATGCATCAGCAAATGCTGGTATACAAGGAGCAGCTAATACAGTTGGTTTAGGTTTGGGTACAATGAGCATGTTACCAATGGATAAATTGGGTAAATTTGGTGGAGCTATTGGTTATGCTACCGTAGCAGTAGCAGCTATTGGTCAAGCCATGATAGATGCCCGAAATGCTGCAATAGAATTTGAGAAAAATTTATCTCAAAAAAGAGCAGAACATGCTTTAGAGGATGTTGGCAAAGCTTTCGATAGACTTAGCAAAGATGTTAAAAATATTAATATACAAGATGATATAAGTAGATCTTTGATAAAAGCAGGATCATATACTAAACAATCCGTTAGTGTTGAAGACAATATGCCAAAAGCTTTTTGGGTCAATCTTTTAGATGCTTTAGGGTCTAGCGATCAAAAAGGAGCAGCTCAAAGAAGTCAAATTTTAGACAAAAAAGGAATAGGAGCATACATATCAGCTCTTGAAGATCCGTCTCGTCAAAAGAATATTATGATTAATGAAATTAATCCTGATAAAGCAAGAGAACAAAGTCAAAAATTTGCTCCTGTGGCTGATAATATTAATAAATTAATAGAAGAAAAATTAAGACAGGGAGGTAATATTGAAGATGTTACCAGTGGTGCAGATTTTGAACATTTTGCTGAAATCATAGCAAGATCAAACCAAAATATTAATGAACAAATTTTAAATATGCAAACAGCTGGTGCTGATCCGGAAGCTATTAAAGATTTACAAAAAAGTTTTGCTTCTTCCGAAATTGCTAAAAGATCAGCAATTATTGATAGAGAAAAAGGAATGAAAGCGCTAGATAGTTCTGCTAATATGCTTTCTCGTAGTTTGGAAAGAATGTTTCAGAATATGGAACAAGCTATTAATAAAACATCATTTAATCTTGAAAGAATGTCCAAAGATTTGGAATTAACATCAGCAGCTCTTCAAGGACAAGCAAAAATAGGATCTGGTTCTTTACGTAGTATAAATGTATTGCAAAATCCTAGAGCATATTCAGATGCAGAAACTAGTAGCGCTAGAAATCAATCAGCATCTTTCTTTAGTGGTAGCTCTAATATACTAAAGGGATTATTAAAAATTGGAGACCAAATAGAAGGTACAATTCTCTCAACTATTAATAGAACTATTAAAGAAAATCCTGGTGCTAATAATGAAAAATTAGGATTTAATATCCAAAAGAATATTGATGAAGAACTTAGTAAATTAAATTTACCAGCTGATATTACTAGCAAATTGTCTGAAGAAATTAAGAATGCATTAGGAGATCTTAGTAAAAGTGGATCAGACAAGGTTGATTTTAGTCAATTAATTGAAAAGATTCCACAACTAGGCAAAACAATAGATAGTACCAAAAGAGCACAGGATCTTGCTCTAAAGGCTTTAATTCACTGGCAAGATTCATTAAATGCCTATTCTGATAAAATGAATCAAGTATTAGAATTACAAGTTAATACTAATGAAAAATTAAGAAAATCTACACAAATAATAGTTGATGGACAAACAGAGCTAAGTAAATCTTTAGGAGAAACTGTTAAACTATCAGAAGTAGGAACCAAAAATAATAATAAAATAGCATCACAAACTGGAGGTTTAACAAAGCCACAAGATATTGGTAGACAAATTTTAGCACTAGAAAATCAAAGAAGAAATCAAGAAGCTGGTTCTACCTTGGCTAGAAATCAAGGTCCAGGATCTATGGATGATTTCATGAAAATGCAAAAGAATTTAGTTAATACTAATGTAGCTTTAAGAGAAAATTATGATGCTCTTAAGCAGTTAGCAGAAAATACCGACATGGCATCTGCTGCATTAAATAAGATTCAGGAAGCTCAACAGAAGAATCAAGGCAGAGTTGGTTTTATTGAAAAATTAGTTGGTAGCACCCCAGATGAAATGAATTCTTTATCTCAGGCATTTGGTAGACTACAGAATAATATGAACGGTCAAATTAACACTATTCAGCAATCTCAAAGTGCTCAAAAAGCTTATTTTGAAGCTTTACATAGTGGAGCTTCTGGTTTTGAAGCAATGAAAGCTGCTC
>Ga0304728_1000092_pt1 | contig 71434 bp, 83 predicted proteins | sample C_130625_MF_Meta_FD_190476 | JGI IMG/M metagenome (GOLD analysis project Ga0304728, IMG submission 190476) | Freshwater microbial communities from Lake Croche, Canada to study carbon cycling - C_130625_MF_MetaG (v2) (version 2) | ecosystem: Environmental > Aquatic > Freshwater > Lake | place... | reverse complement strand
AGGGACGGGAACGAGGGAAGAATGAGGTACGGGAACGAGGGAAGAATGAGGTACGGGAACGAGGGAAGAATGAGGTACGGGAACGAGGGAAGAATGAGGTACGGGAACGAGGGAAGAAGGAGGTACGGGAACGAGGGAAGAATGAGGTACGGGAACGAGGGAAGAAGGAGGTACGGGAACGAGGGAAGTGAATCGATCCTTCGTGCAAATTCTCTTCCAATGAATGAAAAGAATGCTATTACAAATGCAGGAGGAGTGACAAGCGCTCTAAACACGATAGCATCAGTTCCGGGAGGAGCCAGGGAAGTGGCTAAAGCGGCAGTTTCTATAAATGAAAAGCGTGAGACTAATGTGAGTCCAGTGGCTATACAGGCTGTTCAAAAACTCGGGGGATCTAAAAAAGCTCTTATAGTTATTAATGGCCTAAATACTATTTCCAAAAAGACTCACTCTAAAAAGAAACGTAAGTCTCCACTGAAGATCAGGGTTGCTGAATTAAACAAAGTAATTAATGCAGTCAAGAAAAAGAAGCTTATTTCTCTTGTGGCTCACAATGTCACAAAGACGCACAACCTCCATCCCAATGACGAAAAGAAGAAGAAATATTACAAGCGTGTTATAAAATCTAATATTTTAAGAACAAAATTCTCTAAAATTATTAAAAGGGCTGCACGCAAGGGGTGACAAAGATTTCATGTGATGACACTGATATAAGACCACAAGAGCCTTAAAGACCAAACACCAAAATGGATACGTTTCAGTACATTCGTGATTTGGCGGAAATTCGTTCCAAGTTCTGCTCGGACTCCTCACTTCCGAATCCTTCATGGGTTCGAATCACGACAATCACAATGTGTTCAAAATTTATGGAGGATATTGATCTTCCCAAGTTTCGTGAGAATTTCAAGAAGCTTGAGACGGTTACTGTTCGGCGCAAGAGGACGCGATTCGGGGGATTCGAGTGGCGAATGAGCGATACTGCCTTTTACAACCAAGTGACTATAGGTTACAGAGATGCATATTCCAGAAAATCTATAAAGATATTTCCAAATGGTTCTATTCAAGTTGCGGGGTGTTCTGACATTTTCGATTGTCGGCGGATCCTCAAGCAGTTGTCCTTTATTTTGAAGGTGGTTCTTGGTAGGGAAAAGGATATCCCAGTCGACGAAGTGGCGGTAAAGATGATCAACACAAACTTTTCACTCAACTCTTCAGTAAATTTGAACAAGATTATCCAGAAGCTTTCAAAGCCTCCTTTTCGAGTAACGTACGACCCCGACAGGTACAGTGCAGTGAAAGTGAAGTTTGTTCCAGGACCGGACATGAAGCAGGTGACGGCCAGCATCTTCAGCACGGGCAAGATTATTGTGACCGGAGCTCAGACTCTACAAGAGATTGCCCAGGCTTTTTCAATTTTAAACCAAAATTTGAGAGACCCAGCAATATTCGTAAAGCCGGTGGCGATTCCAGAAACCTTCGACACGATCCTAGGGGCCAAGTTTGAAGAATGGGTAAATGTTTTGAATAAAATATAATGTAATTGTAAATGTCTACACGCATGGGTATGGCCGATGGCCGTTGTCTCAGCTCCTTTGATTCTACTAACATCGTGAATGATATCATTATGCAGAAGAATGGTATTGCGTATCAGGATAACTATGCGTATCGTCAGTTTTTGCAGAACAATGGCCCCGATGCCCTGAATCTCCCCCTTCATAACGCAGCTTGTCGTTCAGGAAGAATAGCTCCTCTCGTAGAGAATGAGTAGTTTAAAGAATTAAAACGTAATATAAAATATGAGCCGTATAGTTATTGATGGAAATATCGGTTCAGGCAAAACGACCCAGCTCGATTTGCTTGAAAAGAAAGGGTGGAAGGTTCAGAAAGAGCCTATAGATCAGTGGCCTCTTAAACAATTTTATGAAAATCCTAAAAAATGGGCATTTCAATTGCATCTTAAAATTCTTCAGACGATACAGCCCTTTGTAACGAAGGAGGATGTAGTATACGAACGGTCTATACTGAGTTCGAAACATGTGTTTTGGGAAATTCTTTTAAAAAAGGGTGTAGTAACCTCTGAACAAAATGATATGTATTGTGATTTATACAAGAATCACGAATGGTTCCCAGACTTGTACATCTTTTTAAGAAAGAGTCCTGAAAAATGTTTCGAGCACATTCAAAAGAGGGGTCAAGCAGGAGACTCTAAGGTTACTTTAGAGTACCTCAAGGAATTAGACGAAGAATATTCAAAAATGATAAGAACTCTCGAATGTAGGGTAATATTTATAAACGCAGATCAACCTGTTGAAGAAATAAACAAAGAAATTTGTAGGTACATATCAGGAAATGAATTGTTCTTCAGTGACACTCTCAGGAAAAAAGTGCTCGAAGAAGGCGGTCAGTGGGGGAAAATGCAGATGTCACGAGCCAAAGACATGTGCCGTATGTCTTGAGGAAACTACGAGGTTGGACAAGAAGCTCAAATGTAAGCACATGTTTCATTCTAAATGTATCATCAAATGGTTCGAGACATCAATCGAATGCCCTCAGTGTCGAATGGAGCAGGATGATGATCCTATCATAATTTTTAGAAAAAATGTCGAAGAAAATATGAGAGAAAAATACCGTGATGCTATAAAGTCACTAGAGGCTGAGGTTGCTCGGATTCGCAGGCGCGACGCATTTCCCAGAGTTTAATAATTGTATAAAATTAATGGCACGGTGTGGGGCTCAAACTTTATCAGGGCGGGAATGTCGACAAATTGTTAAAGAATGTTCAAGGTGTTGGCAACATTCAGGCCCTCAGTGTTCTGTGTGTCTTTCATGTATAGGAGGTCAAAGTCAATCAAGAAAATTAGATTGTGGCCATGAGTTTCATGTAAGATGCCTTGAACGTTGGAAAACGAGTTGCAGAAATCACGAACCTACGTGTCCAATGTGTCGAGCTCCTTTTGATGTTCCTAGTTACAAGTGTAGACTCATAATAGAACGCACAGGTGATAACAGACGTTCAATAACTGAATTTTTATCACAAAATGTTTTTTCAATTATGGAAGGATTTGGTCTAGATTTTGGAAGTCTCGTCCCGAATAATATTTTGACAGATATTCATTTTGATATTGATCCTAGCGAGGACTTAAGAGCCGTCCTAACAGAGCTCGGTTTACCACACCCCTCGAATTTAGATTAGCCGTTCCTAACCTGTTTGAATTGTTCCCAGTTTGTGCCATTCCCCTCTTGACAATATATGCAGAGCAAAATTTCGTATAATGAAATCCTGGTTTATAGTTTCTATCAGCTTTCCGAGGGTCTGTTATTGTTTTTCCGGAAGCATCTACAATAAGAGGTCCACCGGCCCACCCTGTTTTATGGCTCCACAGGGCGACAGGAAACTCAAGGACTCTTCCAGGAGGTAAAGATGCGCTTTTGCACGTCTTGCAATTTTTATTAAGGACTCTTAATTCATTTTCGTCGTTTGAGACCCTCCCGTGGTCTCTGTTTAAAGAGGGTCTGGATTTTTGCAGAGCGTCTCGTATAACTTTCGGAGTGACGTGAAAAAACTTGGCCAGCGCTACAATCTTGTCTCCAGGACGAGTTCTGTATTCTATACTGCTGATTTGCTTGTACCAGTGAAAATCTCCCGTAGAGTTTCCAAAATTGTTCGATGGAGCGACAAAGCACATGACCATGTAGTATCCAGCTGGTATCTTCGACCCGGGAGAAACCTTTTTCACGGTAATTGGATTATCCGCGATAACTCTCTCGACTATTCCAGCGCAGGTCGTGAATGTCAGCCCGTTCGAGTTGATTTTGGCTCGAGCTCCCGGAACGCTCTTCTCGGTTCTTTTGTTTGAAAATGAACCAAATGCATAATCGTAACAATTGTCATGTATTACACCTGAACTCCCCCAGGGCCTCCACGTGTACTTTGGAGCATAAGGGTTGGGAGTTCTCCTAGATACAGGTCGCTTTTTTATCAATGAAGGCCACTTACTGACAGGTATACCTTTTTTTAACATTTCTTGTCTAATTTTTAAAATCTCCCAGTTCTTTTTCATCTTATTGTTAGCAAATTTTTTCTTTACTAATAGAAAGATGATTTCAGTTCTTGGTTCAGGTTCTCGCAAAGAGGCTATCTATAATCTTGTCGCTATATCCGTTTGGATTGTTCTTGTTATGTTCCTCATGCGCTACTTGTGGAACCAATCGCTGGTCAAGTACATAAGCATACTCAAGCCGATAGATTCTCTGTGGCACACATTCGTTCTCACGTTCGCTCTGGCCATGTTCAAGTTCTAAGAAGGTAACTGAATCTTTGCGGGCGCGGGATACGTGAGTCGAGGACCGAGCTCGGTGTATCCGTTCATAACTTTATTGTCCAATAAAAGAGTAGGAAATCCGTCCACAAAATTAGGGCACTGAGTTTTAGTGCAATCTACAAACTTGTAATCAATTCCCGCTTTTGTCAGGTAGTCTTCCTGCTTGACACACCAGGGACACCTCTTGGATCCATACACTATGAGATTTCCTTTATCAGATGTAGATGCTCCATAAAATGAACCGTTTTTTAAAATTAAAAGTAAAATAATAAGTACGGCCAAAACGATGATAATACTCTTCATTATCATTACTAACTAAAAATTTTACGAGCAATGTTCTGCTTCGAGCGTAGGCCCTTGATGTTCTTTCCGCGAGACACAGCGAGTTTCTTGAGTTCATCCATGCTTAGATGAAGGTCGGCATATACCATTCGCCCTTTAGAGCCCATAATTTTTGGTCGTCCTGACCTTGGGCTAATCACATGGAACAGTTTAGGAGAAACTCTCCTGGGCGGAGAAACTCTCCTGGGCGGAGAAACTCTCTTGGGCGTCCGCACGGGACTGAACGGTCGGTCCCCCCGATTTAACATCAGTTCAACGAGTCTTATGGCCTTGTCTCTCGCCTTGTCCCAAGCAGACACTCCATATGCATTTACAGTTGAATTAGAACCGTTTGCTCTCCAAATACTTTCTACGAGCTTGTCAAAATTTGCACTCTTCAGCTGAGCTGCAGTTATTTGTTTCTTAGTCTTGTGCCCAGCCTTGAGTTTTCTCCGAGCGGCCAAAAGTTTGGAGGGGGTGATGGCACGTCGAGGGAAAGCTTTTTTAAGCTTATTACGGGCTATTCTTAGATTTACACTTCTGATTCCTTTTTTGATTGAATAGTTTTTTCGGGGTGAAGGTGAGCGCCCGGACACGTACTTGTTTCGGGGTGAAGGTGAGCGCCCGGACACGTACTTGTTTCGAAGTATTTCATCGAGTGTCGGAAGATCTGGGCAAGGGTCCATGTACTTGAGTCTGTACTCGCTTACGTGCGCACCCGTGCTTCCTCTGTAACCGACCGGAATGGCAAAATCCAAAAATTCAATTGTTCTGGGCATGTTTTTTCCCTTTACAAAGTCTCGTAGCATGTTCAAAAAGAAGTGAAAGTCGTATCTAGGATCCGTTTTAGGGCCCACTCCCCAAGTTCCCGCGGTCCTTGTACCATTTGCTGTATTTACGGCAGGATTTGTTCCAGTTTTTTCAAGTCTGGCCCAGCCAAAGTCGCCTATAAGAAAGCCTCTCGCCGAAACCATAATGTTTGCGGTATACAGATCGTTGTGACGAAAATCTGGATATTTCTTGTAAATCTTTGAAAGATTTTTCAAGACCCTCGAAATTACGTCACGCATAATAGCATCAGTTATCACCCTTTTCTCGAGCCAATCCTGAAGAGACCCTCCTTCACAAAACTCCATAAATATAATCGACTGTTTAGACTTGTCATAGGCCCGAGAATTTTGAACATTTGCCATGTTCATAGTCGATGGATTGATAAAATTAATACATTTGTGAAAGTCGTACGGTTGAACCACTCCCTCCGGACACGCCTTGAATACAGACATTTGGATATCATATTCGGCCAGGGCTGGCTGTTTTTCACGGCGATGGGCCGCGGCTAAATCACGAGGGCAAACTTTTGCTGCAAATCCATCTCCTTTAAATACTATACCTTGGCGACCCTTACCTAAAAGGGAAAGACCTTTACCATTAGAGCAAGAGAACTTGGACTTTACGGGACTAGGGGAAACCTTTTGCCCTTCAGATTTGTAGGCGGCCCTCCTAAGACGACGCATGGTTGGAGACTCTGGCCCGTATTTTGGAGAATTTGAGTGGGGCAATTTTGCCAAATATTTTATAAAATTTTTGCGTTCTTGGGTGTACCAAGGCATGATTCCCGCATTCGGGGATTCGGTCCGACGAGCAACAAATGCTGGTCCCTTACCGTTAAATGGAATTTTTGGACCTAAATGAACTACAGCTTTACGAACGGGCCTAAAACGACTGGGACGAAGATTTTTTCTAGATGAAAGCCATTGAATGGCGTCTCTTTTTGTTATTACACTATTTGGAACATTGTATTCAGAATTTCCATTGTTCGCACGACGAAATATATATCTTTTCCCTGGGCGATTGGTGACGAGACGAAATTGACCTGATTTTATCCAACTGTTCATTCTATTACACTACATACATATTTATTTAGTCCTGATCCGGGTCGGTCTCGTACTCAATCTCACCCTCTGAACCAGCCGTGACTACGGGCTCATCAGCAGGGGCCAAAAAAGCGCAGGGCTTGAGCTTAGTGGTCGGAGCAAGCATCACCTGAAGAACGCGAATAGATACTCCAACACCAAGGGGACTGCACCAAATCGAACCAATGTCGATAATCGCACTCACAGTCTGACCCTTCGCGAGATCAGACAGAGGAACAATCTCACGATTCGAGTTGTACGCCTCAGTCCCAAAAGAACCATCTGAATTTACCAGAACCTTGAGATTTAGGGAGGGTGCGTAGTCACCCTTGGAAGACTTCTTGACAATCGGCTTGTACCGGTCACCCTCCACGAGGACCGCACGAGACATCTTCTTGCCAAAGAGAGCCTCGGAATTCGCCTCGATGAAGTCGAGCGCACGCTCATCGAGCGCCTTGAATGCATCGACCACCTCGGGCTTGTCCATACTCAGTGGCAGAGACCACGACTGAATCTCACCCTGCTTGTTCTTGAACGGGCTCAGGCCAACGAAAGCCCGAAGCTGAGGAAGCTGGAAGATGAGCTTGCCACCGCCACCTGCGTTCAAATAGACAGTCTTGCCACCACTCTTGTTGGGGCGAATCTCGCCGAACGCCACCTCGGAAGCCTGGAAAGTAGAAAACATACGGAGAGCCATTTATACTTGTTCTATGTATCATACGTGCTTGGGCTTTATCTGTCAATGACAGGACATCAAATTTTTCCCTTGCTCTACAGTAAGACATGGGCTTAACTAATTATTTATTTGGGCCTAGACTTCCACCAACTGGAAATCTTTCGGCCGCTCTTAAGACTTATATCAACGCGGTAAAAATGAATAAGAACTCAGCAAACATTTCTAACGTCAAGAACAAAATGAACCAATTTATCTTGGCATCAAAGGGAACTGCTACAAACGGAGCCGTAGCTACCGCAAGTGGGAATTCAAATCTTTTAAGGAGCTTCCAAAACCTCAGGAATGCGATTAATAAAACAAATCAGGCAAGCATCAAGAGGCTGGTAAATGTCGTCAACACGGGGATTTCAAGATACAACGTACAGCTGACAGGTAAGAACATCCCGGCCCCAGTTCTGAATTCGGCCAGAAAAAATGTAAAGAAGGCTCGGGCTCTCCAGAACGCATCCGCAAATGTCTTGTCGAAAGCAAAGGCTTTTATGAACAAGGCTAAAGCTTACAAGCTATTGAACATGAAGAATGCTAATGCATACAGCGCAAACCTGAAAGCCAAGTATAACGACCTCGGGAACCTACAGAATGCGTTTAGAAATAATTACTTGGCCGTCAACGGGAACATGTTCAAGAAGAGGCCCAGGAACGGAGCACGTGCCCCGGTCCCCTTAAATAATAAGGTTGTAAATCAAGCAATTTTAAACAAAAATTTTAGTCTTCTTAACAATGTAAATTCTATAGTTCGCGCCGGAGCCAAGATTTCCTCGAGCAATAATTCAAACCTTAAAAATACATACAAAAATTACGTCAGGCGACAGATTAACGTACAAACGACCAACTCAAATAAACAAAAACTACAAAATGTTCTTAAAAGTATAATTTAAATATTTTATAATATTAAATGTCCTTTGATCCAGTAAAGAAGCTCGTCCCCTTACTCACTTTTTTCGTAGTAGCCAATCCAGCGACTTTCAAGATTGTGCGCGGAATCGCAGGTGGCTGGGTAGCATCAGCAGACGGTCTCCCCACCACAGCAGGTCTCCTCCTGCACTCCTTAGTTTTCGTGATTCTGTGTCATTTCCTGTGGATGGCACTCTTCGGTAAGTCCACCTATCAAAGTTACAAGGGTAATGGTGACATGGCACCAATGTAAATAATTTTATATATTAATAGTAAATGTCCGCAACTCTTATTCCAATGGCGACCTATGTCGTAGTTGCCAATCCAGCAACTTACAAATTCGTTCGGGGTATTCTCGGTACCTGGGTAGCAAATTCGGAGGGCGTAGCTACTTTGGCCGGTCTGGTCCTTCACGCATTTGTATACGTTTTCCTCACGGGCCTGATACTCTTGATGTTCATGCCAAAGTCTTCAGGGTATTCTGACAGGCCAAAGTCTTCAGGGTTCATGACATTTCATGACATGTGGTCGTGGCTCAGGAAACGACGTTAAGTTTGTGTAATTTTATAGTAAATGACCAATCTGGGCCAATAGGAAGTAGATTTCCATACGAGTCAAAAACCTTTATATTCAAGTATTTAAGTTGAGAAGTTCCTTGATATTTTATAATTTCTTCATTTTCATTATTTTTTGACCAAAAAATAGATGTGTCGGACACTGGAATTTTGTACGTAATGTGCGAAGATACAGATGGAGCCGATTCACCTATATTTTCTATATAGACCGATATATACTTTCTTGGTATTGTCAAGTTGAACAAGTTGTTGGTAATATAACCCGACTGACTCTTGTAAATTGTCTGAATGTCTTTTGGAACATCTGTTCCGGTAGTTCCGTTTATGTCATAAAGAGAATTGTTGAAAACAAGAATTTCGTACATTTCTCCTACGTAAAAATAAGCAAGTATAGCAGATTGAGTTGTTCCAATTAGAAAATTACCATCATATATTGATAGCTGGACTGTTCTTCCTGTATTCTGTACTGTAAGTGGATTTCCCAAAGGATCGCCGTAGACATACATATTACGACCGCTCGTCGATGAACACAGTGTGAATCCGTAACGAATAGGCTGATCTAAAATTGTAGAAATTATGACTTCTTCAAAATTGCCATATTGGTCACTAAAATATGTAATAATTTGATACCCAATTGTTAACTGTTGATTAAAATCCAGAGGTAGGTTGCCACATGATACTATACTACTTTCGTTTACAAGCTGACCAACTCTTTCACTCGCGCATATTGTATAATTTGTATTATTAAGTTTATCATATGTAAACCCGACAAGGTATTGGCTCCCTGTAAAAAGAAGCATGTATCCCGAACCTTTTGTTGATTTCTGAATCTGAGGTTGGTTTTCTGGAATTGTCTGGGTCGCGTGGTTTCCAGCTCCTGATTGATCGTACCACGTCGCCACGTACCCTGGTACTCCTCCAAGCCAACTGTCGAGTGTCTGATTCGTTCCCTGAATTGTTAGATTTCCGTGTATGTCGGCCCAAAAGTCTTGACTTGAATCACTATTAAGAACCCAACGATTTATTAAAAATTTATTATAAAATGGGTATATAGAAGTAGTCGTCCGAATAATGCATAATCTAAAATAAGAATATGGTTCTTGTGTAGAATTTGGTGTAAATGTCAGCGAAGGAGGTAATGAAGATTCTACTAGAGTTTTAAATGTCTTATCTATATAGTCAAAAAAAACTACAAAATTATTAAGATTAGTTTTTATGATCCAACTATATGAATCTGAAATTTCAGTTGTTACTCCGTTATTAACAACAAATACTCCAGTAGTTTTTGTAAAATAAATGGTATCATTTGAATCAATGCAAAAATAGTTAAACCGATCAATAGGTATAATTTCAAACGTGTTATACAGTGGAAAAAGAAATTTTTTTATAATATACTCCTGTAATATGTATATATTATTATTTGAATCGACTAAAATGTCGTCACCACCAATATCTTCACCTTCAATAATAGTTTGTAAATAAGTTGTATAAACACAAATTCTATTATTATAATTATCGATGATATAAAGATTACTCGTAGGACCGGTGCATAATGATATAGAATTAAAATAAAATTCACCATCTTGTACCAAACGAGTTATATTAGAAAAATTAGTGTCACTTTTAAAAATTCCACCTCCAGGTTGATCAAAATATAGGTTATTATTTAAATCGCATGCTATTGCTGAGATACTTAATGAATACGAATGTTTATCACCATAAGGCACTTGTTTATATACAGTGGTGTTATAATCTGAATAATAATAAATATTATTATTATTATCTATACAAAATGCTTTAACAGTTAAAGCTTCGTTATCTATTGTAGATATTATTTTAGTTCTCCTGTCGACCCATGATGTTATATTGGTTTGTGTATCAACTAAAGTCCAGTTAATCCCATCATTAGAACCAGCAATTACAAAGCTCTCCATGTTGTATGTAGAAGAATTATTGTAAATTGTGTAAGAAGTTAACGCTGTTTTACGGGGTAAATTAATTGAAACCCATTCTCCGTAAAGCTTTACGCCGTCTATAATTGTGAAATAAGGACCATTATAATTTTGGTAATAATAATCATTCGTGAGAGGAGACCAAAAAGTAGTGTAATTTATATCAAAAAATTTCCATGGTTCATTATTTTCATAAAATGAGCTACAATTTACTACGTAAGTCCCATCTGCGAGTTGTTGTGTAAACTGGTTACCAACAGAAGATGGTGAAGTGAACGGGTATATTGGATATTGGTATTGCACAACTTGTACAGCTTTGGCGGTCGCTCCATTGACTGCCCTGAGAGAAAATGCTCCAATGGCCGAAGAAACAGAATTTGGAGAAATCTCATCAAAAAGAGGTTGTTGTGGAACTTTTTCATATAATTGCCATTCCCCTATTGATATTGTTGAATATGAATCAGCTACATCTGAATCTTGATTTCCATTATTACTGCTCGTTCCTACATATGCATAGTACTGATAAGTTACAGGAGTGGCTAATGTAAACTCTTGATATCCACGATCTACATCAGTACTAGCCCATTGAATATTTGTTCGTTCATCGACGAGAGTCCATGTAAAGTCGTCGTCTGAACCGAGAATTACCCAGGATGATGCACACTGAACGACGTCATCTCTGTTCTGTATCCTGTACTTTACAAGAGTAATTGAAGGATTTATTTCAATCTTTAGCCATTCTCCAACGTATCCTCCTAGACCTACTCCCATACGTATTGGATTACCGGTTGATGGATTATATGAACCAGAACCAGCTCCCGTTGATTGCCAATAATGATCATCACCTGAACCAACGATTTTATCAAATGCCTTCCATCCAGGTGGGTTGGCATCTGTAGAACTGGTAACAGTATATGTCGTAGTTCCAATAGTTTGTGGATCGTTTGAAGATAGAGCCGAAGTGGGATACTCTTTAAAATCAAAATCTTGATTATAATTCATTTCCAATGAAACTAGTTCTGCTGAAATTACATTCTCGTATCTTCCAGCTATGTCAATTTTACAATCATACGGATTTCCGTTATTTTTATTTGCAGTACTGGTACTCAGATGAAGAAGTGTCATTATTATTTTATATTTACATTATAATAATGGAGAAAATTCAAGTTCATATCGATACTTCGACTACGGGAAACATTGTTGAAAATATACCAATAGTAACATTCAATAACAATAATAGATTCAATGGACAATACAATCTAGTGACCCGAAACAGGATGTGTAGTTCGGTCGCACTTCTTAATTCCCAGATTCCAATTGGATTCTATAACGTCAGGGTGCCATATAATACATTTACAGATGATAATGGTACATTGTACACAATTACACCTGGTAATTATACAACAATAAGTGCACTGAATACAGCAACCTTCACTGGAGGAACTTACATAAATGAACCTTTGTCTACACTTGGTCAATTTAACTTGGGGAGTTCTATTTTAACATGGGTATCCGATGCAATAAATCTTGGCCCAGCAACTCCAAATTCCCTTCTTTCGTTCCTTGGATACACAAATACTCAAAGTAATCAAGGTACATATCCCTACACTCTCAACTGGGACACGTACATTTCAATGTTCATCGAAAATATAGGTACGCCTTCGTCTGAAAATTCCCAAATTACATTTAAAATTCCACTCAGTACAATTACAAAGGGAGTTGCTTATTGGTCTGAAAATTCACAAAACAGACAAGCTATTGATCTGTCGTGCAACATACGTGTCGATTATATCAACTTTGCATTTTTAGATAGATTTGGAAACCAATTGGATAACAACGGAATCGATTGGTCAGCAACTATAGAATTTACAGTTGCAAAATAAAATACCCCCAAGTAACAAAGATGTCGTCTTATCTCATTCCGTTAGTGGCCTTTATGCTCTTTGCAAATCCAGCAGTCTTTAAAATTGTGAGGGGTATCATCGGCTCCTGGGTCGCAGGAAGCGATGGTGTCGCCACAAATGCAGGGCTTTTACTTCACGGTATACTTTTCGTGATAATTGTAGGATTTTTTATGCGAAAAACTTCGACTTTCAAAACTCGAGACGAAGCGAATGATGCAAATAATAAGCATTTTCAGCAGAACCGTATGGTAAACTAGAAATCATCATCAAATCGAACCGCGTCTCCTTCAGTAATCATATACTTTGAATAATCACCGACCCTCTTTTCAAAAAAGTTGGTCTTCCCTTCCAGTGAGATGTTTTCCATCCAATCGAAAGGGTTTTTTGCTTCATATATGGGTTTCTGACCCAGCTGGGTCAACAAGCGATCAGCTACAAACTGTATGTACTGGATCATTTCTTGAGAATTCATACCTACGAGTCTGCACGGGAGAGCTTCTGTGATGAATTCAGTTTCAATCTCGACAGCGCTTTGAACAATCTTTTGAATATCTTGGCATTTCTCTTGTAAATGCGAATGGAGGGTCACGGCAAACTCTTGATGGAGACCTTCGTCCCGACTTATGAGTTCGTTGCTGAACGACAGGCCCGGCATGAGGCCTCTCTTCTTGAGCCAAAAGATTGCACAGAAAGATCCGCTGAAAAATATTCCCTCGACGCAGGCGAATGCTACGAGGCGCTGAGCGAAACTTACATCACCAGAAAGCCAATCGAGAGCCCATTGGGCCTTTTCTTTTATGGCCGGCACGTGCTTTACGCTCGTCAGTAAGAGATGGGCCTCGTCGGGATCCCGGACCAACTTGTCAATCATTAGAGAATACGTCTCCGAATGAATAGACTCATTAAACGCTTGATATGAGTAAAACGAACGAGCCTCTGGAATCTGTACATCCTTTGAAAAGTTTAAATCTATGTTTTCCATCACAATTCCGTCCGAAGCTGCAAAAAATGCCAAAACCATTTTTATGAAATTGCGCTCCTCTGATTTTAATTTTTCCCAATCTTTGAGATCAGTCCCGAGATCAATCTCCTCGACCGTCCAAAAACTCGATATAGCTTTCTTATAGAGTGCCCACAGGTCAGGATACCGTATAGGAAAAGTCGTGAATCTCGAAAGGCTCGGGGTAAGTATCGGGTCCTCCATTTATAATAGTACGTTTTGTTTTTTTAAGCTCCCCCTTGCATTCCGTATGCTGGGACTCCCATAGGACTCCTCGGTTGGCAGTTTCCTTTCGAATCTACTCCGTTCGTTGAACAACAGTCTGAGCCGTTCGAGCCAATACTTGGCTGGGCGTCCGGGGTGCACCACCAGGAAGAAGGAGTTTGTATAAAAATACATCCGCAACAGCAGATGCACATAATCAAAATAATTGTAAAAGCCGTGTCCCACGACATACGACGAGCGGGGGATGTAATGGGGCATGTTACCTGGGGCATCGTAAAGGTAACCTGGGCCATTATAATACATAAAGATAAATTTGATATAAGAATTATGGAATCTCTTGTTCAACGTCTCGCGCTCAGAATCAAGATGCACAATATTTCTGGGAGTATCGTTCACCATGTAGCCCTTTTGAAGAAAGCTCTCGGTCAACAAGGTGAAATAATCAAAGGATTTTGTGTAATTATGGAAACTAAAGAGGTCTGTGAACATTATTGGGTACGGGTAGATGGTCTAGATTTAGACGTGGCGTTTGCGGTCGCCAAGCTCAGGAACCCCGAACTCCAAGCTCTATGTCCTGTTCTTCTGGAGTCATGTCCCCCGGGCCTAATTCACTCTGACGCAGATGAGGTCGTAATTCGGGAGGTGAACTCGAAACTTTTCGAGCTTTATCAACAAGACCCCAAAGCTTTTTGGCGCGAGTCTCCCCGGGATGTTCGCTCGTTCCGCGTGAACTAGACTCTAAAGAACTTCCGGTCACGAGAGACAAGAATGAATATTTTTCCCTTTTTGGCATCATTTGTGTAAAAGCCAGATGATTATGTAAATATTTTTCGATCGGGTTTCCTTGTTCGAGTGCAGTGTTAAACTCTGCAAAACAATCGGCCAAGAAAGCTTGTCCGTCGGTCATACGGTGTTCTGGATCGATACTGAGCTCCTTTGAAATCTTCAGAGCCAGGCGTTTCATCAGGATTGAGGCCCTTAAAGAATTTGTCATCTTTTCTGAAATTTTTAAATACAGTTGAACCGACCCTAACACTCCCGTTCCTGAAGATAATATCGCATTCATTATGCTGACGTATGTTTGCGGAACGAAAGAATTGAGGGCTACGGCCGTAAGAGCGTTGATGGCTGAGATGATGAGAATCGGGACATTGAAGCGCGAAGCAAGACCTTTATAATACACGTGGTCTTTATTATGATGATCATGATACATGTTACACTGTTGTTCTAATTTTGATAAAAATTCTTGTTCATCTTGATGCCATCGAGCTTCGTCCGGTTTCGTCATATTATAACGCACTAAAAAAACTTTGAGTTCGATTCTACTTCAATAATACTCGACATACGCCCGGGAAGTCTTCCCTTGATCGCCTTGTATGCGATGTTGAAAATTGGGTTCGTGTTTGTAATCTTGATTTTTTCTACGATATTTTTGTCTGGGCGAATTTGTGTCAGAAGATTGAGGAGATGAAGAGCGGTCTCTGAATTTAGTTTAGAAATTGGGACTCCCTTGAGGTTCAGCTCAATAACTTCTTTGAGATTATTTTTGAGAACATAGTCATCGAGCTGTTCAATGATCGGACGAATTTCAATCATAAATTCAGCAGTCTCGGTCGGGGTCTTTGGCTGGCGCTCTATATATTTTGATCCCAGGAATTCTATGCATAGATATTTCCCTTGGGGGTAAAACAAAAGGAGATCGCTCATTCTTGTGTTTTTTACGTTCAACTTTTTTAAGTTACTATACATAATGATTGAGGATCTTACGACAGTACTTGTAACTTATTTGTTTTACTGTAGATATAGTTCAATTTTGATTCTTAAAGTATTTTCTATAATAGGTTCAATTTTAGTTATAAAATTTTCACCTCAATTAAACATTTTGACACGAATTTTCCTTACTATAATCTTTAGTTGGAGTATAATCGATACTTTAAATAACGCGATAGGAGAAGTTAAAAAAAATAAAAAACTTGTTTATAAGAATGCTCATCCCGAAGGTGACTCATCAAGTGTGGTTTCAGGGATGGGAAAACCTTCCGAAGAAATTTCACGAGAATGTCAAGAAGTTGCGCAAACTCAACCCCGATTGGACCCACAAGACTTGGGACGAGAACCAGCTAAGAGTTGAGTGTAATAAATATAGCGCAGAATGTGGCAAAAAATTTGATGAATATGAGTACTTAATTCAAAAGGTTGATTTTGGAAGATATGTCATTTTATATCTTTATGGAGGAATTACAATAGATTGTGATATGGAATCTATAGCTCCTTTGATGAAAATTCCTGAATTGGATTTTTCTCCTATGATAGTTAGCAAAGCGAACGATTCAAAAATTGAAACAGGTTTAGTTACGTTCGGGCATATTATGAATGATAGTTGGTTCATAAACAATGGGTTTATTGCTACTAAACCAAGAAATGAAGATATAAAAAAATTGATAGAATCATGTATCAACGATCATACAGAATATAAAGACTATTTCTCTCTAGAATATTTTATATCAACAACAACAGGTCCCATACGAATATCTTCCATATTAAAAAAATCCAATATGACAATACTATATTCTGATGTTCTTGAATCAGAATATAAAAATGACAAGAGTATATTTATTCATAAACACGAATTAAGTTGGACAAATTCTCTTAGTGCTTTAATTGTTAAAACATATCTTTACACAAAAGAACATAAGAAAAAATTTATCTTGTTATTTACCTTATTGATATTCTTAATTTCGAGATTAATATTAATATTAAAAGTATCCATATAATTTCCAAAATGTACCAAAACTGAAACGCATGAACAAGCCAATGTCCTATTATCATCCATTTAATTACGCCTCTTTTAACATAATTTGAACCTGTAATACTTTTACATCTGTCATTACGCCACGCAATTTTAGTTTTGACGTAAAATGTAGAGATGGGAAGAAACGAAAGTTGTACATCTGGAATAAGCCAAAAATCATGAGGATCAAGTGTAACGAGTTTCTTTGCGCCTTCGAGTGATACTATGTAACACCAAGTACCAAGAGGTTTTCCCTTTTCTAGATGTTCATTCTCATTTTCAATAAACCTTTGTCCTGTATATCCAAGGTAAATAATGTCCCATCTATCAGGAAATTTTAATTTTGAAACAAAATTGGTAAATCCTTCCGCAAGCCTACATTGATCTTCAAACACTATAGACATTGGATGGCCCTCTTCGATTATTTTTGTATAAATTTTTCTGTGACTTGATGCACAAGAAAAGTCACCAACAGTGATATTATTTTCAGGTTGAATTCTAAGTTCTCTTCCATCGACCGCTTCTATAAATTCAACATCTAAATTCTCACGTTTAAATTGAATTTCCATATTTTCTCGGCGATCAATACTTTTTTTTAGATTTATACAATAATACTTCATTATTCTAAAACTATAAAATTTTCACTAGAATTTACCGTAATTAACTTGCGCATAAAAGGTGGAAGAAATCCTTTGACCGCTTCGATAAACGCGCCTACAATGGGACTTTGAGTATTCGAAATGCTGAATCCGTCGAGTAAAATACAATCTTTTGTGTGACTGTAGACGCCGAATGCAATCTTTAAAAAAACGTGGGGCTTCGCCCGACTAAGCTGAACTCCTTCGAGATTCGTTGTACATACTTGGCGGAGTCCGTTCGTGAGGCACAGTTCCTGAATTTTGTCTATGACCGGGTAAAATTCTTCAAGAAATTTATCAACTTCTTTAAGACTTGATGGTTGACACTCTATGAGTTTCTGCATTAACAGTTCGGCGTAGAGTATCTTAGCCTCCTTGTCTACGTTGAAAAGTATCCAAGGAACCTCCATTGTATCTAAAGGACATTATAAAAATGTTATAAGATCGCGTATTGGTAAAGCTCTACAAATTGACCTGAATATAAATCCTGCATTTTTAATTTCAATTTTTTCAAGTAATCTGTCATCTTTTGTGTACTCGAGAACTTCTCGTATGAGACCAGCTATAGATAAAAGTCTATCGACCCGTAAAATATTTACATCTTTCAGATCTGCTGTAATAATCATAGATGTTGAAGCTTTTCTTATTTCCTCTACAATTGGCTTGAGAGAATCTAGACTTACTCCTTGGTCTGGATAGTCATTTACTTTTATGAAAACATATGCTGTCCCTTCAGTGTCCCATATATAATTCATAAAATCCATCTAGTACTATAGATAGATTTTATGAGGATGCATCAAACGGGATTTGAACCCGTGCGCTCGTGAGAGCAAACGATCTTAAGTCGTTCTCCTTAAACCAGGCTCGGACATTGATGCGTGTTCCCGGTGGGGCTCGAACCCACGACGTCAGGCTCATAAGACCTGCACTCTGACCAACTGAGTTACGGGAACGATTTCCTAATGTAGCTACGTCTTTTTTCTTTAATAAGAGTATATGCTTCATCTAGTTCGAATTTTAGGAGTTGCGTACGTAGCTCTCCTCAGCTTCATATTCTCATTTTTATTTTCACATTGGCTTGATAAAATTACACCTCCACTAGACACAAACAAAAGAAAAGTCGTTATATTCACGGAAGTTGCTCTTCAATTTGCACTTATAGGAGCTCTTATGTATTTGACAAGAGGTCTTATAAAGAAAATACCCTTTCCATTTGAAGGTGTTTCGGGCTACATTCATTCTCAACTTGGAGAACTCCGTTCTTTGCCCTTAATAGTCTTTATATTCATGTTCTTCCAAAAGAGGACCCAGGATAAGATGACTTACTTGATTTCAACGCAAAGTGTCATCCCCACACTCTCCCAGCAGGTTTCGAACCTGCGACATTCAGATTAACAGTCTGACGCTCTACCAACTGAGCTATAGGAGAAAACTCTGACTTATGTGATTCGAACACATGACCAGCGGAACTACAGTCCGATGCGCTACCACTGCGCCAAAGTCAGGAAAATCTAAATAGTAAAAATTTTCTTCACACCTGTAATATTTGATCGACACGCGGGACAGTGACGTTTGTCACGCGTGGGAGCCCAGCAACGATCACATACGACGTGACCACACGGATCGATGAAAAGGTCAACGAGACGATCCATACAAACAAAACAAGTAAATTTGGCGTACCTTTCAGAGTTCGTGTCCATCAAAACCTTCTTCATCGCGTCAATCTTGCCCTTCAATTCCCCACATTGTTGAGTCAGGGCGACGATACCCTGTTCGGACTCGTGATTGTCTATTATACTTACGAGCTTGGCCTTTAAGTCATCACTAGTGATCGTATCGATGATAAGTTTTGAAATTGTGATATTTTTATTTAGACTATCAAGTTCGGTCATTTTAGAATTCAGGTCTACGGTTTCTTTTTTCAATTTTAATTTAAAATTGCCTAGATCCTTTTCAAACTGTTTCCAAGAATTGTCAAGCTCGTAGGGGGTACTTATGACATTTGTAGAAACGTCCTGAAAAACTGGAGAAAAATTTCCAAGAGCCTCAAGTGATAATTCTAAAAGGGTTCTATTTGGGTCTAAATAAGCAAACGATGCCATACCTTTAATAAATAAAATATCCTTATTTATTAAATGTTGGGAGATTCTATTCTCATAATTATTGCAATAATTCTCAGTATCATGGGTATTGAGCCTATGCTCGAAGAATCTACAAGAAAAGACCCTGTAAAAGTTATTAAATCAGTATTACTTGTAATGTTTGGAATATTTTTAACCTTTTACTGGAACACTATCGTCCCCTAGACCACCACCTCTTGGGTTTCTTTATGAATTTTGAAAATGAATTAATCAGGCCAGAGTCTATGAAATTTCTGAGTTCATTTCTTAGACTCTCTGGAAAAGAAGAATCTAATGTGACCATCTCCAGGACGGCCGGAGTATCTTCACTTTCGACCAATTGAAAAACAGATTTAAAGGTCTTCTTTTTGAGTTCAGCGAGCGCCCGCCTGTTCAATATTTCAGTTGTTTTATTCAAAATAGTTGATATATCGGCTCCGGGCATAGATTTTGATATTAATTTTACAAGTTCAGGTCCATCCATTTTTATCTGGACAGATATTAAATGTCGGCAGTTGACACAGGTTTTCTGGTTATATTTGTTTTACTTTTTGGTGCACTGAGTGTAGCTGATTTTGTTCAATCAGACAAAACGCCTTATCAGCGATATTTTGGGATATTATATATGTTTATAGCTATTTCATTAATGATTCTAGGATGGAACTCGATGCGTTAATTTCCATGCGACGAGACCCGCCAGAATAGTCCATCCAGCGATGTGATCGAGTTTATTCATTGCTTCAATTTTTTCAGGAGGGAGATTGTTAAACTCTTCCTTGTACCCACGAGGTTTGAACGGCAGCCAAATGTACCTACCGAAAGGAATTATGGTTGGCTGCAGTTTATCGTGACAGTCGTATGACCAGTCATACCATGCGAGCGCAATATACGGGAACCATAAAAGAAACGAAAGGACCCATAGATTTTTATGAGGCAAAAACCAGTATCCAGAGGCTAGTATTGCCGTGAAAATTATACATTTTACATTAAAATGAAAGGGTCTTCCCGGGAAGAACCCACCTGCCATTACTATTACGGTCCCAAAAATATTGATGTATTTTTGGGGCCGAAGCCCGGTTTTTAATTTTAAATATTTAGTTGGAGAATGCGAGACCGCCCATACCAGACTGGATGCGCAGGATGTTGTAGTTGACTGCGAACATCTTCTGGCTTGCAACAGTGTACCCGGCCTTCATGCTGATTGCGACCTGAGCGTTGTCAATGCGAGAGAAATTGCAAGTGCCGGTTGGCTGGTGCTCCTCTGGCTGAAGAGCGAAGGAGTATACGTAGATGCCGGGGTAAGGAGTGCCGGTGTGGTACACGTATGGCTGATACTGGTTGAAGTACTTGCCGGTCTGCTCCTTGAAGCGATCCTGGCCGTTGAGAACCACCTTGAAGTTGTACAGAGGGCCGACCTCTACTGCTGCAACTGAACCGGTAGCAAGGCTGGTAACACCTTCCTCTACCCAGCCAACATTTGAAGTCAAGCCAGCGCTGGTAACTCCGACAAGAGCTAAAGCGTTCGAATAGATACGAGGGCAACCAATATCGTGGGGCAGAGCACCTGGAGCGAAAATTGGAGATGGAATGCAAGTTACATTCACATTAGAGCAAGGACCTGCGGTGAAATTCCACATAGAGTTAGTTGCAGATGTAGATGTGTTCTGGTAGCACCAAATGAGCTCCTTCACTGGGTGGTTGAATGACAGACGAACAGTCTGGGCAACTCCACCAGTTGCACCTGTTGCTGTTATGGAATCACCACCAGTGTGCTGAACCTGCTCGATCAGGTACTCGTGACCTTTCTGTGCGAAACGGCGACGCTCCTCGGTATCCAGGTACACGTAGTTGGCCCACACCTCGAAAACCTGGGACGCAGAGCCGAAATAGCTGTTGAAATTTGAGGTCAGGTCGAAATCCAGACGAACCTCGTGGTACTGGAGGGCAATCAGTGGTAGGTAAAGACCTGGGTTTCGGTTGAAGAAGAAGAGAAGAGGCAGGTACACACTGCTTACAGTCGTACCATCAGCTGATGGATTAGGGCTCGAAGCCATCTTGCCATAGTTAATCTTGTCTGACTCGCCCAGGAAAACCTCGGCATACAGACGGAACCAGGTCTGGTAATGCTTGTCGATGCGCTGGCCACCGATGGTAAGCTCGACTGCTGCAATAGCACGCTCAGCTAGCCAATTCATGTCGTAAGATGCAGAGAGGCCTGTAGATGTCAATAAGAGAGCTCCTGTAATAGGCTGAAGGCGAACGTACATGTTGCCGACCAGATCGCCGTTGCGAGCAATTGTGACCGACACACGTCCACCGTTGGATGGGCTACCGTTCACCGTCTGCTGGATGTTCTCCATAGCAAAGTTGGTGTGGCGCTTGTAAACTGCCTGAAAAAATGTCACCTTGGGCTGACCCGTAAGATACACATCCTGTGCGCCATAAGCAACGAGCTGCATAAGTCCACCGGCCATTTTGTACTATATCACAAGAAAAAAATTTAGTTCGCAAATGCGAGACCTCCCATACCTGATGCAATTCTCAGGATATTGTAATTTACGGCAAACATTCGCTGAACGAGTCCGGAGGGCATTCCCGTTTTGAGACTGACTGCAACCTGTGCCATATCGATTCGACTAAAATTGCAAGTTCCGCTGGGCTGGAGTTCTTCCGGTTTGAGGGCAAAAGAATATACATAAATTCCTGGATAGGGATGACCCGAATGATACTGGTACGGCTGATACTGGTTGTACCACTTTCCATACTGTTCGTATGCTCGGTCTGTACCGTTTAGAATAATTTTAAATTTGTGAAGAGGACCAACCTCCTGACCGTAGCTCACGTTTGAAGTTCCGTACTGTGGAAGACCTGCCTCTACCCAGAACACGTTCCCTGACAAAACGTTGGACTGGACTGAAATTGTGTTTCCTGTAGTTACGTTACTTGTTCCTGAAACATATAAACTTGAACTCAGTAGAGAAGGAACATACAGGAGAGGCGAACCTGTATTGTGGGGGTGCTGGAGTGTCATTGGAGTTATCTTCTGTAAATCAACAGTTATATTGACGTTTGCAACACTTGAAGAAAAATTCCACATGGAATTTGGATTTGAGGTTGGAGATGGGTTCTGATAGACCCAAATGAGCTCTTTTACTGGGTGATTATACTGTAGACGAATTATACTCGGATTGTTCTCATTTGATGACATGACTGGATCTGGATTTATGTATTGAACCTGCTCTATGAGATATTCGTGATTCTTCTTTGCAAATTTGTCACGCTCTTCTTTCTCGAGATACATGTAGTTTGCCCAGACTGCAGGAGGATTCGTTCCAAAGTAACTTGAATATGTAGATGTTAGAGTGAAATCAAGGCGGACCTCATGGTACTGGAGGGCAATCAATGGAATGTAAAGACCTGGGTTCCGGTTGAAGAAGAAAATCAGTGGAAGGTAGACATATCCAAGAGAACTTGGGTTACTCCCGTTGTTAGCTACTGGAAGAGACGTGAGTTTGCCGTAGTTAATCTTTTTCGATTCATTAAGGAAAACTTCAGAATAGAGACGGAACCATGTTTGGTAATGTTTGTCGATAGACTGGCCCCCGATAAAAAGTTCTACAGATGAAAATGCTCTTTCTGCCACCCAGCACATATCAGCCCCATCATTGTTGGTAGTGAGTTGACCGGAAGATGGTTGGAGAACTACCCACATATCACCAATAAGATCTCCAGACCGAGCCAAGGTCACCGATACGAGACCTCCCGGAATCGCCTGTCCAGCGAGGGTCTGGGGGACAGCCTCGATTGCGAAATTTGTATGACGTTTATAAACAGACTGAAAAAAGGTTACGGTTGGCTGACCTGTAAGGTACACATCCTGAGCTCCGTAAGCGACGAGTTGAAGCAGAGCTCCTCCAGGCATTTTAGTATTAGTTGCGATTTTAATTGAGACCTATTTTCTACATCATTAGTACAAATGTCTCAACGCCGTTCACTTCCACCCAAACCCCCAGCACCTCCACCCCCTTCAGAGGAAGAAGAGGAGGACGAGGAAGAAATGGAAGAGTACCCAGATATGTTCGAGGCTCTCGGGAGCTTCCTAGCCACGGAGGATGGCGACACAATTGCATCTATTCAGCTTCGTCAAGCTGAGGCGGCCGAAAAAATTTCCCTCCAGCTCGAGATGCAGAATAAAATTTTGGTCAAAATTTTGACCGAACTCAAAACATCGAAGAGTGTGATCCCAGAGGTCAATGAGTCTTAAAAAAGTCGCGCGTTAATTTATTAATGGCAACTCGCAAGGTTCATACAATTCAAAAAGTCGTAACACCTGAACACGAAGAAGAGATTCGTATAGCAAATCAAAATACTGAAATCAGCACATGGACTATCGACGAGCTAGAAAATTGTATTTCAAAGGCAGAAAAGGAGGCGGGTTTTGATATTAGGGCAAACCCTCTAGCATCTGAAAAGATGTGGGCATTTGTTCTCTTTCCAGAAAACCAGGAGAGAGACAAGGAGCAGTATCCAGTGAATTATGAACAAGAAATTATTAAAATTAGGAAGGATCGATTTATTAACAGTTGTCGAACACTTTTGACGAGGATCGATTCTCTCGGCGCAAACAAGAACCCGAGCAAGGACATAAACGGGGAAGAATTTTATCTAGAATTTAGAGTTCGACGTTTGATCGTTGATCGCAAGGAAATGTTTGAACAGTACAGAATTTGGGAGCGCAGACACAATCGAATCAATAATCCCAGACTCGCAATCGACAACAACGATGCAAGTCTCAAGGACGACGAAAACATGTCCCCGTACCAAAAGGTTCTTTTGTTTTTATTGTCCCGTGCGTACGACGAGGGATACAGGCGATACAAGGGCCAGTGTTGTGTCCAGATTCGAAACACTCGAGCTTGGAGAATCGTCAAAGAGATCAAAGATTTTGTGTACGACGTGACTCAAAAAGAGGACGAGCCCGAGATGTGGAAAAATCTCACGAGCCGAGGAAGTCTCGTGTCGGACGTGATAAAACATCTCACAAATTGCAAGGATTTCCAGTTTCCAGAAATCAAGAAGGATCGTCACGTATGGTCGTTTCAGAACGGGCTCTTGGTCGGAAAAGATTGGGACGGTGAAAAGAATAACATTAAGTTTTACAACTATACGACCCAAGAGTTTCGAGAGCTCGATCCAACGATCGTAAGTTGCAAGTATTTTGATTTGCCGTTCGATCCGTATGATGACACGGATGACTGGTGGGACATTCCAACTCCAAATATGCAAAAGGTTTTGGACTATCAAAAACTCGAGGCCGATGTGTGCAAGTGGGTCTACGTGTTTATGGGCCGTCTTTGTTTCGACGTGAACGAGATTGATGGGTGGCAAATTATTCCGTTCATCAAGGGTATCGCTCAATCCGGAAAGTCTACGCTCATCACCAAGGTCTGTCGCAAGTTTTACGAGACCGAGGACGTTTCGGTCCTTTCGAACAACATCGAAAAGAAGTTTGGCCTTTCGAGCATTTATAACGGCTTCATGTTTATTAGCCCCGAAGTCAAGGGTGATCTTCAGCTCGAGCAAGCCGAGTTTCAGTCTCTCGTTTCGGGTGAAGATGTCAGCATCGCTCGAAAGTTTGATACGGCAAAGACTCTTCAGTGGAAGACCCCTGGAATTTTGGGCGGAAACGAAGTTCCAAACTGGAAGGACAACTCTGGATCTATCCTTCGCCGACTCGTGACTATCAATTTCGGAAGGCAAATTGCGAGCGCAGATTCGGACCCCCATCTTGAGCGCAAGCTCGAGGCTGAGATTCCGGCAATTCTTTGCAAGTGTCTCAGGGCCTATCTCGACTACGCGAACAAATACAGTGACAAGGATATCTGGAACGTTCTTCCAAAGTATTTCAGGACAATCCAGAGTCAAGTGGCCCAAGTTACTAATTCCTTGCAACATTTCCTCGCATCGGAAAAGGTTCGATTCGGTCCAGATCTTTTCGTCCCTCAGAAGATTTTCGTCACTGCGTACCAACAACACTCCAGTCAGAATGCACTCGGCGAAAAGCCAAAGTTCAATCAGGATATTTACGCGGGTCCTTTCAGTTCCCGAGAAATCGAGGTCAGGAACGACTCGCGTATTTACAACGGAGTCACCTACGCTACCCAACCTTTCATCTTCGGTATCGATCTTGTGTCTACTGAAAATTAAAATATAGTAAAATAGGAGAAATGAACAAGGCCACGGCCGCGAGAAGGATACAGAACATCTTTCGCGCGAAACGTGTTTTTACCAACACCCTGGGTATGCAAGGGGGCGTGCGGTTTTCCAAGCCTATAATCAACGCGTTCGTTGCGACTATAGATGGATATCTTGATGTTGATTTTACCAAACCGCCCGTAGGATTCAAGGAAGTCGAGGGATTTATGAAGGGCTCAAAATCAGCGTCAGTTCGCTACGTCAACGGAAAACTGTACGGAAACTCTAGCATTTCGCCGAGCAAAGTGCGGGCAAAGAGAAAAGGAATTACCCTTGAGTCAAAAAATAAAAAGGCGATTGTCATAGCGGGTTCAGATATTACAGAGATAAAGGATGTTTTATCCTTGGCCTATAAAAATAAATGGATTATTGCTGAAGAACGAGATCAAGAACCAGAATTTCGGATCCTTAATGGAAGATTCAACGTGAATCGTAAAATTGATTTGAAAAATCTTGAAGATCTTTTAAGATATTTACCAAAAAATACGTTTCGGGATATTCCATTTTTAGAGGAAAAAGAGATTGGTCTTCGGCGTTTGAAAGCTATCGTTATGAAATTTCAATTAGGTCTAACTTTACATGTATTCGAAAATGGAACAGTAACTTTTAGCGGTTTAAAAACTTTAAAAAATCTCAATATTCCCCGGGAAGTTTTCAAAGAAATCGTGGTCGACAGTTACGATACCGTTTTCAAAGGTTCTCCTTATTACCGAATTCCAAAGTTTGTGAATAATCCTAAAGTTCGCCTTGCCGGGCGGAATCCTCTCGCGGCCAACGGAAACTGGTCAAAGGTCCCTACATACAGGGTCCCCGAGGGATACTACGTTCGCCCAGGAACTGACGGCCTCCCTCGGCTTTACGTCTACCAATTTTATAGAAAATTAGAAGAAGGTCCTACTATAGCAAACGGGCCCCCTGTAAACATGAAGGCAATTGCTCCTAAAGTTATAAAGGCTTTTGAAAAGGTTGGTCAACCGATCCCTGCATCAACTTTAGCAATTTTCAGACGCTTAGGTCACCCTCTAAATAAAGAACCCGAAGAGAACAAGGTGAAGTATGCAAATACGGCCGAGCGACGTGCGCCTAGCTGGAACGCGGAGAAACCAGGGCATTACGTGCGTCCAGGTCCTGGGAGACAGCCATATTGGGCCAAGATTCCAAAGGGGATAGCGGCCGGTCGCGCGACGGTCGTAAAAAGATACACCGAGGCCGGAAGAAACATACCGGCCCCCGTTCGAAAGATTTTCGGTATAGCATCAAACGTCACCACCGCAAAGAACACGGGCCCGGTTCACACCATCGGAAAGAACGGAAGCATCAACGGTCGTCAGTGGAAGAGACTCACAAAGGCGGAGCTCATAGCGGTCGCGAGAAACATGGGAATTTCTCAAGTTTCAAATTCGATGGCACCTCCGGTCATAATGGGATACATACTCGGAAAGGCCCATCCGGCACCGGTCGTCGTGAAAAAGACGGTCGAGAAAAAGGCTCCAGAGTCTCCTAACAGTAATAATTTTGAAACAGAATTGGAATATGCTTTGCGAATCAAGCAAAATCTAGGAAATAATTACAAAAATGGAGACGAAAATAAATTTATGAAAATTTACAGAAATCTTCCTTCCGGTGCACGAGGAAAACCTCTCAAGGCTACAGTAAACAAGGCCTACTCACAATTCATAAAAGAACGGGCCCTAAACAAATTTACTTCAAAGATTCAAGTTCCAAATTGGATGCCTAAAAACAAGGTCGAAAGTTACAAGAGACACGTAACAAATCTGGCATTCAAGGTTCCTAAATTGTCTAATAAAAACTTCAGGAACGGGATAAAGGCCTGGGTAAACATTATGGTTCCTGTGAATAAAGGAAGTCCCGCCCGAGAAGTTGAGAACGTGATTACAGGAGAGAAGATAAAGATTCCCGCGAGAGTAGCTCCGCTCAGAACGAGCCCAGTGGCCCCCAAGCGTTCTCCTAAGGTTAGAAAGCCACGCGCCCCCAAAAACACAACTCTCAATTACGTTTATAAAATTCCAACTTCATCTGCAAATTACTCAAACAGACTAGAGAAACTAGGAATTAACACGGCAAGAAATTGGACCTGGAAAGAGATTCGCGCAGTACTCAAAGATAAGCTCAAGCCTTCAGAACTGAAGAAACTAAAGACCGGCTGGAACACAAATGTCGTCGCAAAGGCTAACTATACGGGAAGAGCGACCGGACCAATTAAGAGAAAGAAAAATTAAATACACTTCAACACGTCAAACACCTTGTTCAGTATGTTGTATAGCTCGTTTCTTGAAGAGACCTTTGCTGGTTCTATAATCTCCAGTTCCACCTGATAGCTCGTGTCATCGTCGCAATCCTTGTCATCTGGATTTCCCTTGACCATACTCAAATCGATCGAGAGATTCTTTCGAACAAAAGACCAGCGCTCCCTCGTCTTTTGCTCCGTACTCGTCTCTTCACCGTCATACTCGAACGGAATCTCGACCGAGATTCCAAGTCGAACGTCGAAAGGGTGCCCGTCGAGAGAAAAATCGTCAACCCGTATCCTGTTTTTAATTTGACCAACTTGCTCGTCGGTCTCTTCGTTTATACAGACCCTCTTGGACCCATCAAAATAATAAATTGTAGAAGTCTCGTGATTCTTAGACTCCCACCCGTCGTAGTTCTCCAGGGCCAACAAAAGCTTCTTGAAAAGCTCGACCCCGACATTCGTGTCAAATCCGGTAGAAGCCTTTCGTCCAAACCTAAACTCAATTTCTATATTTGGGTTTGATTTGTATTTGTCAATAAGTGGTTGCCACTTTTCAAAAAGTGCGTCCATTGCTTTAGAGAATAGACTCGTGTTTCTTTTAAGAAGAAATGAGAGGTCTGTGCAATTTAGGAAACACCTGTTATTTTAACACTGCTGTTCAGTGTTTGGCTCATGTCCCACCTCTGACAAAACACCTTTTCTCGGTCACAGATGTCGACTGTGAAATTACAAAAGAATATCAAAAAGTTGTAAAACAGCTCTTCCTCAAAGGAGAGACTTCCCCTGTGAATCCTTTAGAACTTTTGAAAGCTTTTCGTATTCGATTTCCTAGATTTTCTAACATGCAACAACACGACGCTCAAGAGGTTATACTTTTATTTTTAGATGTTTTCGAGAAATCACTCGGAAAAGAATTTGTGACGGGTCTATTTAACGGTGAAGAGTCCCAGGAAACTTTATGGGCCGATGGATCGTCAAAAATTAAGAATAATTTTACGACGTGTATACTCGAAGTATCAGAGCCGTGTAATCTCCATGATCTCATCGAGGAGAAAAAGAAATCAATTTTGATCGAAAATTACGAAAACCCTAAAGGAACTTTTCATAAAGTTGCAAAGATTTCAAGTACCGTATCTCGATGGCCCAAATTTATAAATTTTACATTTTCAATGTATGATCACAAATTTCCTATAGAAATTCCCTTTGAGTTTGAAGATCGAAAGCTTTTTGCTTGTATTCTTCATCAGGGACACAGTCGCGGGGGGCACTACGCTTTACTCGTGAGACGCTACGACAAGTGGTACATCAAAGACGATGAAACGGTAAATGAAATTCCAGATATTTCTAAAATGAAAGGTGAATTTTATCAAGTCTGGTACAGGCCTATAAACTCGCTTTCTTGAATATTCTCCCTCAGATTTATAATCGTACGAAAATACGTTCGACGATTATTGGCGTGATTTTTGTCGGTTCGAATCTTTTCGACAAAGAATCCATGACTCCCGTACCCGCACTCCACAATTGCTCCGTCCGGAATGTCGCTTTTGACGTTCAACTCGCTCTCCTTGTAAGGAACTCCTCGGTCCTGAACATAAAGTTCTTTCCCGTTTCTAATCTCGAAATCAATTGTTATCTTGTGTCTAGGTTTCCACTTGAACATGGTTTCGTGAGTTCCCATTCTGATTGGCTCGTTTATTGGGGTGAAAACCAAGCCATCGGTCTCGTACTCGAAAGAGTGGGGGAGGTTTTCAGAACCTAGTATGTACATGGTCTTTACACGAATCTCGAAGGGAGCTTGGGCCGTTTTTATGATTCCCTTGATCGCCTTTCTCGCAACCTCGAGTCGTTGATCTAGAGGAACCTTGATGAGGTTTTCACCTTTGACTTTAACTGCGTCGTGAATCATAAAAAGAATTTTTCCTGTTTTGGTTTGAACGAGTTCTCCGTCGAATAAGGTGTCTTTCGGGACTCTCATCTTCACGGGTTCTACCTTGAACGCCCTGTTTACTAAATAGACTCCCTCGTCTGTACTGACGAGGAAATATCGCACCCCGTCAGTTTTTTCACATACAAAATATGGTTGTCGCTTGAGCAGAGGAAAATGCCTCCTCTCAATCGAAACGGGTTGGGGCCCGGGAAACCTCGAATCTGAGACACCCCATGCATCCCGGATAAATTCATGTACGTTCATATTTACTCAAGTTTTTTTCTTTCTATCTATGGTTCCAATTTAACACCTGACGCCTCTAGTATATTTCCGAAACATTCGTGAATAAAGTGACACACAACGACCGCCTCTGACATCACACCAATTTTGATTCCAATTCTTTGGAGCGTGTTGAACATATTCTCGGGAGATCCTTCGAGTGGAAGCTTTACTGGCTCTTTTCCTCCCCTGAGCTTCTTGTCGACCGGCTTCGTGTCCATGGCCCACACTCGGGCGCTCGTGCTTTGACACTCGTAGAGTCCATCGGCGAGTTTCTTTCCGACCTGAGTATCAAACTCGAGAGCTCGCTGACCGACCGGCTCGGTAGAACCTTCCTTTGTTTTTTTCTCAAACATGCTCCAGTTGATCCCCTCCTTTACACTCGGAAACACTACAACTTGAACACCTTTATCAAAGGGCTCGACAACTTTATGCAAAATTTCGTTATTAAGATTTGTTCCGTAATCCATGAAAAAAAGGCGCTCACCCGTCTTTATAAGTTTATGAAGCTGAGATCTATCTTCGACAAAATGAATTTCGAGGTGTTGCTGTTTCTGCATGCACAACATGTGCAAATTCATCATTGTGTGCAGGGTCGTCGCACTGATCGACTTGTTGCGAGTAACTGCACAAATATGAAGAACGGACATTTATTTTTTTATGGGGCTAAGCCTTAACTGCATTCAACCGGTCCTCGAGTCGGCCCTGAAATCTGATATTCCCCACATGTCCCAGGACCGTCATACAGTCTGCGAAAATCTGGCCGCCCATCTGTTGCCACCGACGACAAAACGCGTAATCCTCCGAAAGGTACCTACGACTCTCCGGATCAATCATACAATCAAAAACAGCACAGTACTCGTCGAGGTCCTTGTTCTGATGATCATTTACACAATCGAGATCCTTGTATTTTTCAAACATCTTAGTAAAGACGTCTCGCTTTATGAGCAGGAAACCTGTGGGACCGTCAAGAACCTCTGCAAATCCGTTCACAATCTGGGTCTGCTGATACTTGAAATTCATCACGAGTGCAGCAGCGACCCTTCCTGGATCTCTCCCGGTCTCGCCCGACTTTACATAAGACTCGACCTGGTCCCACATGACAGTCTTCTTTGGGTACGACGCGCAAGAAACTTCGTGATCAGACCGGATAAGACGAATCACAGCCTCTGGGTCAAAGTGAATATCTGCGTCTATAAAAAGAAAGTGAGTCGCGTGCGTTTTTTGATAGAAACGGGCTACGGCTAGATTTCGCGCGCGATGGACAAGAGATTCGTTTTCGGTAGTATCGAGCATCATTTGGATGCCATTCGCTGCACACGTGCGCTGGAGACGAAGCATGGACTCTGCGTATCCTTGAAGACAAATACCGCCGTAACAAGGTGTACTTACAAACAATACAACTCCAGACATTTATTAAATAAAAGGTCTATCTTTTAAGCGAGCTCTTTCTTGATAATAGTTTCAATCTTGTTCAAAGTTGGTTCGGACACTTCACAAATTCTGCAAATATCCTTCTTATTTGGTCTAAATTCGAGCTCGGTCATGACTATGTAAATTACCGCACAACATATGGCTTTCGGAGTTCTTCCCATGAGCTCGACGCATTCCTCTAGAGACTTGCACACCTTAATCACCTTCATCTTGAGTCTTCTTCTTTGGTCGTCAGGAATGTCAGAAAGACCGTTCATAAATCTTGGGGCCAAATCCGCCGGCTGAGTCACGTGAACCCCAGTCTCTGGGTTTTGTTCTTGGTACATGTCAAATGTTCTAGAAATGTCTCTGGACGGAATATCGAATGCATCGGCGATCTCTTTTGTGGTCCGGGCCACGTTATACTCTCGGCAGGCCTGAAATACGCAGTTTGCCTTGATTCCGTTTCGAACGGCCCCACGGGTCAGAACAGCTTCGTTGAAGGCCTTGTATTTCATTTTTGCAGCGTACATCACATTGTCCTGTAGATTCAAGGTTTCTTTTCCTATTTTGTCCATCTGGGCATAAGCGTGAAAAAGGGCCCGATCTTTGTGATTCATAGAAGCGTGCATATTTATTGTCTGTAGTTTAGATCTTCCGGTCATTACTGTGTTCATCCCCCACTGAGCAGAAAAAAGATCTGTGTTCACCGGTGCTCCACACCTAGAAGGGTCCCCTCCTCCTTCGTCCGGGTTGCCACCAGATCGCCATTCCGGTTCATCAGAAATGTAACAATCATCCTGAATTCCGCATTCCATACAAGTCGGAAGATCGATATCGACACCATCGAAAATTTTTACGCCCCCACAGTGACTACACAGATAATCGTTCACGGTCGGTAAAGATTCTACGGGCTCCGATCGAAGAAGATCAAATGCTCTCCAGGCTTCTTCCATTTTACTTGAAGATTGGACAGTGCGTTCCCTTACCGTAGAAAAAACACGAATTCTTAGTAATGCAGTCTGCCGTTCCAGTTGTCGATCACGCGAAAAGTTTTCTAAAGCCAAATAGCCCATTTAACATTTTTAATATTGTGGCCCTCGTGGCAATTCTCATAATTGGCTATTTTCTGTATAAGAAATTTACAGAGAAGTTTAACAATGGTGTAATTAAAATCGAGTCGACTCCTCCTAAAGAGGAGCCGGTCGTTCAGGAGCCAGAAGCTCCCTCAGCCGACGATTCTACTCCGAAGTAAGCTTCTTTTTTAAGAAACTCACAGTTTTTGGCTTTATTTTTCGAAGCGGGCTCAAGTGATTCAGTACGTCGATATCTTGAGGCTTAATTTTATAGTCCAGAAGAATTTCGACCATTTCTTTTTCTGCAAAATCTCTTAAAAATACCAGTTCATCGTAACAGAGTTTTTTTCCGGGCAACCTTGTCGCGAGAGCTTCTATTCTTTTCGTACGCATGCATGTGTTTTGATATTTTGTCCATGTTGACCCTGGTCTTAAATTCCCGAGGCTATGGTTAATCTCTACGGCCGGAGTTATGCATCCCCAAAAATTAAAATATTGTAAAAGATCCCATTCTCCAGCATATACTCTAGTTTCAATTATATCCGCGACACTCAAGGAATCTATAATTTTAAAGTGATCCCCGGTACTATCAGGGTAATTTTCATGTAAAATTGAAGCTATATTCCCAGGTTCTTGTATCGGATATCCTATGTAATTTGCCGGGTTTGTATTAGAATTTCTAGAGATGAGAGAATTTAAAAATTCTCTGGGTCCCTTGAAATCATCCCTAAGATCAGAGTCAAATTCTATACTCTGCGAAACGATCCGAAGATCACCTCCGCACGTATCTATTATAGATTTTTTAGCTTTCGGAAAAAGGGCCTTTATTTCCTCAGGAGTTTTTATGGGCATTTCATATATTTTTATATCAAAATCAAATTTCACGGGCACTTGTGACGTCACCATAAATACACCAGAACTGGGCGGTTCCTTGATTTCTCTAATTCCTATAAGTTCTTGACAGCATTCGTACTCGTCAAGAATCACTGGGAGGTTTGAATTTTTAATTTTACATAAAAATTCAATAGTATCTTGGCGACTCTTAAGTATATCAGGCGTGAGTTCTATATAGTTCTTAAATTTGTTGTGAACGATCCACGTTTTTCCGATACCTGTTTTCCCTATAATGCATATGGCATTTCCAAGGTTCGTAAATTCGTTTTCAATTTTTTCATTATTATAGTAACGATCCATGGCTGCGAGTGAAGATGGAGAGGATGAGTCTCTTACAAGACAGGTACTAAATATGGTACTAGGAAATAACGCACTCCGGGACACGGCGTTCCCTTATATAACTGGCTACATTGTTTTTAATGTCATCATTCTTATTCTTTTAATTTATATATCAGTAAGAATTAGCATACACTAATGGCCGTGAAGCTCTACAGGGCCCGGAATGGAATCCATAAATTCATGGCCGTTTTCCCAAACGGGAAAGTTGTTCGATTCGGGCGCAAAGGGTACTCTGATTATACTATACACAAGGACCGGACCAGAATGGAGCGATATCTGGTCCGTCACAAAAAAAGAGAAAACTGGGGAAAGAGTGGGGCCCAAACTCCAGGATTCTGGTCGAGGTGGCTTCTGTGGTCCAGACCCTCTTTTCGGGCCGCTTTGCGTCAGACCCAAAACGTACTTGGCCAAAAAATAGTATTTACAAAATAGATCATTTTCTGGTTCAGTCTCCAAGGGGACGTCTGCAAGACTCATCTAAAGAAAATATATTGCATGATTATAATAATATGGGTCTTAACGAGGCTATGATACCGGCCGCCTTTGTGGTCGTGGCGATTTGTGCAATTGCACTGACATCTATAAATATTCATACTTATTTGACCACAAACAAACCTAAGGATTCAAATTTTAACTTTTCCGCGGTTATTCTGGCAATGTCTATAATCGCTCTCGGAGTTGCAGGATATTTCACGTTCAATTCTTTTCAGGCGCCATCACCACAGACGGTGGCAGCAGCCAAGTCTCTTCCTAATTTCAGTACAGCCGAAGCGTCCGTTCCTACGACTGACCAAGTTCAGGCCCTGGCCCATCCAAACAATGTTCGACACGCTCAAGGGGTTATGGATGCAGAACTCGATAAACTCATTTCAGCTCTCGGAGAAACTAAACAGGTCAAGAACACTCAGCTTCAGGCTCGCCTTCAGGGCCTGATTGCTGCAGCTCAGGCTATGGCCGCTGCAACTCAGGCTGCTGCTTAAAAATTCAGATTTTATCGATCGACTAATTACACTATTTAATTTGATGAAACCTGTGAGCAAGCGGCACTCAAACTTCGAAAAGCCTCGGGGGTGTTTCGAATATCGTAGTTCATCGTGTTGGCTGCTCCGATCCCCATGGCTCCAGCCTCTGCAAAAGCGTCCTGGTTAGCACCAAGATACATCACCGTCCATCCCTCTTTCTGCTTCTGCTCGATCAGATCCTTCACGTGCGCCTTGGTAAACTTTGTGCTCGCATTTTCGTGACCGTCAGTCAAAATGATGAGAGTAGCCGGAGGTCCAGTCCACTCCTTGACCGTAGAGCCGATCGCATCAAGAAGAGCAGTCGATCCGCGCGGAGTGAAAGTACTGCGGGTCAACGGCTTCACCTCCTTGAGATCAAGGTCCGAATAAGACTTGAGAATCTCATGATCAAATTGAATCAGCGTAAGTTTCCCACCGAGGGTCGCCTGGTCTGACACAAAAGAGTTGAATCCCCCGATTGTGTCATCCCAGCAGGTCTCCATAGAGCCCGAACGATCAAGAAGAAAGATGAAAGTACGGTTTGCCATTGTTTGTGTTTTGAACGTCTTTGTGTTTTAAGTAGTCTATCAGTGTCAGCACACGAAATCTTCGTGTGCCCGTTTCACGAAAACTTCGTGTGCCCGTTTCACGAAATTTTACTTAGAAATAAAATAATTATACAAAATACCACTGGATGGTCAGACTCGGAGTCCCTACAGACTCTTTCTACACCTTAGATTTGTCAGTACTCGAACGAGTGTATGATGAGTGGACCGAGGCTCTTCCCCAAATTAAACCATATTACGCAGTAAAATGTAATCCTGAACCCAGGATTCTTGAAAAGTTGGCGCACCTCGGCTCCAACTTTGACTGCGCAAGTCCTGCCGAAATACAAGCAGTGCTGGACTTGGGGGTTAAGTCAGAGCGAATTCTTTATGCAAATCCGTGCAAACGTGTACAAGACATTGCGTTCGCGAAAGACAAGAAAATATTGCGGACCACGTTTGATAGCGTGTGCGAGCTCAAAAAGATTGCGCGCGGGTGGGAAACTAGCGTTCTTCGCCCGGAACTCATTTTGAGAATACGTGCTGACGATCCGTCGGCACGATGTAACCTCGGCATAAAATACGGGGCCGAGGAACAAGATTGGGATGTATTGCTGTTTACGGCCAGAACGCTCGATCTCGAAGTGATCGGGGTTTCCTTTCACGTGGGATCCTTCGCCTCGAGCTCAGAAGTTTTCGGTGAAGCGGTCAAGACCGCCGAGAGAGCGATCGGACTAGCCAAAGAACATGGGTATGACCCTCGCATTATTGATATTGGGGGTGGCTTCAGTCACGCCCACGGATTGCCTAAAACCATCAGTGTTCAAAAAGATATTACACTCATTGCCGAACCCGGGAGGTACTTCGTCGAACAAATAATGACACTGTACACACCCGTCATAGGAATAAAAGGTTCGGGAATTACCATAAGTGAAAGTCTATACGGAGCATTCAACTGCATACTATTTGATCACGCCCAACCACAGGTCAAGACCGTCTACGATCAATTTTGGAATAAAATTGAAAATTATCATGTGCCCGTGACAATTTTTGGATCTACATGTGACGGAGGAGACATCATATACAAAGAACTCGATCTTCCGGGTACTATAGACGAAGGACACTGGATCGAATGGGAAAATATGGGGGCCTATACAAACGCGGCAACTACCAGATTCAACGGAATTCCATTCAATGAAAGAATGATTTTAAAAAGAGGAGACATATAATAATTATGGTAAAGCTCGGATGGACCGACGGAACTTTGAAAAAGTCCTGGGGTGATTACCCGAGCCTCGACCCGTGGGTCAGGAATTTATATCAAGACAAGATATTTCCCACGAGAGAAGAATTTAATAGAGCATATGATACCCGAGATCCGCGACTAAATCGCAGAGGTCAAGAGGTTCCTTTTACTCGTAAAGACCTTGAGCAATTTGAGAGAGAAATTGCTGAAGGGGAGTTCGAGGAGGACTACTCGGCGCTCATCAGCAAGATTAAAGCACTTTTTGAGTGTGAAAAAATTGTTTTCTTTTATTAAGAATGGAGCTCGCGATTGCTCTTATGCTTTTTATAATTCTTATTGTGCTTCTGCACAAACAGAAGAACACAGTAAAATGCCCCGTCGGGTACTACTACGCCCCGTGGGCCTCTTCGGGCTCTGCGTGTTTACCCATAGGAATTACCTCATCCGAGGCTGGAGTTTCTACTGACGCGACCCGCCCTCAAGTCTATGATTCTCCTATATTTCCAGCAGATCGTCCAAGCGACGAGTACTATAACAAAAATCTATAGTACTAGTAATGAACGTGGTTGTTATAATTATATTGATTTTACTGATTCTGTGGTGGTTCCTTTCGCGTTCAGTTGCACGGCCCTCCGATAACTTCGTCGCAATGTGCTCTCCAGGCTATATGCCAACAGGGAGCGGCTGCGTTCCTACTGATGAGACGATCGGAAGTTCCTAGAAGCACAGCTCGCCTGGAGGTTCGAAAACTCCGACGATAGCTGAAGGTGCCAAGGATACAACACAAATATCTGAAAACAAAGAGCAAAAACTCCTATACACGTACTAACGACCGGAACCCACTTGAGGGGGTTGCGTTGGTTTTCACCATCCATATAATCTTTGTACATTTAATTATCTTCCTTCCTTCCTGCAAAATATTCTTCAAGTAAATTTTCGAATCTCTTCCCAGTTTCTGAAAGTTCAATAAGTCCTTTATCATTTATACCAATATCCTCGAATGGATCAAATTTATTCTTTGTCAAAATTTCCCATCTTTCCTTGTATCGGCGATTGGTAAATGAACCATGCCAATAATGAACTATGGTTCCATCGACCCATGAAACTTTGAAATTACGCACTTTATTCTGAAAAATTTTGAGTAAAACTGTGTAATTTGAATGAATATTTCCCGGGCAAGATTTTTCGGCCAATCCCGCGAGAGCCATGGCCATGTGTCGGTCGCCCGATCCTAAAATTGCAAAGTCTATGAGTCCTCCCATCGTTTCATAGGCCCTTCGTGTACACGCCCACGCGTATCCGGGGTGCCAAAACCCGTACTTGTCTGAAGGGGACCAGACTGTTCCGCTTTCTATAAACATATATGCAAAACTCTTGTCTATTTTTATAGTTTCTCCTTTTGGTCCCAGATTTACGGCAGTTGTCCAGAGTTGCACAATATCCGCACTCTGAAGTTCGTGAATAGCGTCCTGGACCCAATTTTGGTTTAAAAATGTTAAATCAGTGTCGACCCATGCCATGTACTTCCAGTTCATGGGAAGTTGTTTAACCGCAATGTTTATAAGGTTTTCTTTGAGCCATATTTTGTTGTCAGATTTTACCTTTATATGACGATCCACCGGAAGTGAGCCCAGTGGAGATGGTCCGAGAACTTCAACAACAACGATCCTGAGATTTTTGTATCTGTTTACAAAATCTATGAAAAGTTCACGGCGTCTCTTGAACCCGCAATAATTGAAGTAAGGTAACACAATATAAAGAGGTTCCTGGGGTTTCCAACACTTCATATTATTTACTGAGATATGAAATAACTTAAAGCTGTGAATAGTATGAATACTAAATGGCGCTCAATGTTCTCAAGATTTCCCCAGTCGCACACCTTCCTGTCCGCTCGTCGACCGGAGCTGCAGGTTACGATCTATTCAGCATCGATAATTATGTCGTTCTTCCAGGCCATCGAGTTGTTGTCTCGACCGGCATTTCAGTTCAGCTCCCGCCAGGAACTTATGGACGCATTGCACCCAGGTCTGGACTGGCCGTGAAGCACGGTCTCGACACTCTTGCTGGTGTAATAGATCCTGATTATCAAGGAGAGATTAAGGTTGTTCTTCAGAATCTAGACTCTCAGCAACCATTCGTTATTCGTCCTGGGTATCGTATCGCTCAGCTCATTCTCGAGAATTTCACTGTTGCAGATGTAAATGAGATTTATAATCCAGATGTAAAGACGGAGAGGGGAACCGGTTACGCAGTAACAGGAGTTTAAAGCTACAAGTCATAATAATATAAAATGTTCCAGGCTATTGCTTGGAGCGGGCAAGACCAGGATGACCAATTTACTGTCCGTATTTTTGGTCGCTCTGAAGATGGAAAATCTGTTTCACTTGGAACAAAATTTAATCCTTTTTGTTTTATAAAAACGAATGTATCGAAAGATACCGTAAAAGATCTCTTTTGGCGTGGTCTCGTTTCGTGTCGGGTTCATGAAGGGAGGGACTTGTGGGGTTTTCAGAACGGAGAACTTTCTCGTTTTATTCGCCTCGAGTTCAAAACTCAAAAGGCTCTCAAGATTTGCGCGTGGTGCGTCGAAAACAACAAGTTTCCAGAGCTTTCCGGTGCTCGAGTTTACGAGTCGAACATAGACCCCGTTTTACGTTTCATGCACGTTTCGGGAATTTCTTCGACTGGCTGGATAGATCCTGGAATTTGCGAGGTTGATGCAGAGTCTACGTGCGAGGTGAACCTCTGGGCCCCCGATTGGCGCTACATCAAGCCCGTTGCTCGCGACGACCTTGCACCTCTTCGCATCATGTCATTCGACATCGAGTGCTACTCGTCCACGGGAGGTTTCCCAGATCCAAAGAATCCCAGAGATGTTGTGTTTCAGATCGGAATGACTACAAAGGAATTTGGAAAGCCCGGATATCTCGATCGCAAGTGTCTGTGCCTCAAAGAGACTGCCGGTCACGAGAGCTTCGAGACAGAACGAGAGCTCATTCAAGCTTTCCAGAAGTATCTCTTGAAGATAGACCCCGACATTATCACCGGCTGGAACATCTTCGGATTCGATCTAGAGTATCTTTTGGTCCGTGCAACTATCCACTGCGGTCTTAGTCCTGTATGGGGGAGGGTCCAAGGGGAAGTCGTGGAACTCGTCGAGAAGAATCTGAGTTCGAGCGCTCTCGGAAACAACCAGCTCAAGATGGTCCCTATGAAGGGTCGCTACGTTTTCGACTTGTTCCAGGACGTGAAGCGCGAGCACAAGCTAGAGTCTTATTCGTTGAACAACGTCTCGAAGCATTTTCTGAAGGATCAAAAATTGGATATGCCCCCTAAAGAGATGTTTTCACGTTTTTTGGAGGGAAACCCTGAAAAATTGGGGGAAGTTGCAGAGTATTGCGTCAAGGACACCGAGTTGCCTCACGCTCTCATGGAGAAACTCTGCCAAATCCAGAATCAGGTGGAGATGGCCAAGGCGTGTTGGGTCCCCCTCTCCTTTTTGAGCGAACGGGGTCAGCAAATCAAGGTGTTTAGCCAGATGGCTAAAAAGGCCCGAGAGCTCAATTTCATCATTCCTACGTTTCGAAAGTCTTCTGGTATCGACGAAGGGTATCAAGGAGCTACTGTTCTCGAGGCCCAAACAGGAGCTTACTATGCCCCCATCACCGCTCTCGACTTTGCGAGTCTGTATCCGAGCATCATGTGTGCCGAAAATCTCTGCTACTCGACCCTCGTTATGGATCCGAAATACGACAACTTGCCCGGGGTAACGTACGAGCAATTCGGTCCTCACCGGTTCGCACAAGCTCCCGCTCCTTCGCTCCTTCCTGTTATTCTCACGGATCTTAAGGCGTTTCGAAAAAAGGCCAAGAAACTCATGGCCCAGGCAGAAGGAACGCCCCTCGAGGCAATTTATAACGGTCAACAATTAGCTTACAAAATTAGTATGAATTCAATCTATGGGTTTACAGGGGCCTCAAAAGGAATGCTCCCCTTGATGGCTATTGCATCAACGGTCACTATGAGGGGTCGTCAGATGATCGAAGAGACGAAGAATTATGTTGAAGAGAATTTTCCGGGCGCAAAGGTTAGGTACGGAGACTCGGTAATGCCTGAAACTCCAGTTCTCATAAGAATAAACGGGCAAGAATCTAGACCTGAAATTCAAAACTTGACAAATTCATGGGTTCCTTATGATCATTTTAAATTAGGAATAGCTGAACAATGTGAATCTCTAAATATAGAATGCATGACACATATTGGCTGGAAAAAAATTAATAGAATTATTAGACATAAAAGTTGCAAAAAAATTTATAGAGTTTATTCACCTTATGGTATAGTAGATGTTACGGAAGATCATTCACTTTTAGATGAAGATTTAATTTTATTAAAACCATATGAAATCAAAGAAACGGATAATTTATTACATTTTGGAAAAGATATCGAAGGTGTAAATTATGTAAAACTTATTCATGAATCATGGGACGGATACGTATACGACCTAGAGACCGACGCAGGTACTTTTGCAGCAGGTAACGGAAGTTTGATAGTCAAGAATACTGACTCAATAATGGTCGAGTTTGACGTCCAGGGTCGCAAAGGTCAAGATGCCATCGACTACTCGTGGGTCCAGGGCGAATTGGCTGCAGAGGCCTGCACGAAGCTCTTCAAGGCGCCGAACGATCTCGAGCTCGAAAAGGTATACTGTCCGTATTTCCTGTACTCGAAGAAGAGGTACGCGGCAAAAATGTACGAGAAAAAGGGTGACAGCGTCGTTTTCAAAAAGGTGGACATCAAGGGTCTCCAGGTTGTCCGGCGCGACATGTGCCCTTTTGTTCGAGAGACTCTCAAGACGCTCCTGAACATGATTCTCGAATCGAGCGATCCGCGACCGGTTATAGACTTTGCGAGAAGTGCCGGCCGGCAGTTGGTTTACGGGAAGGTTCCCACGGAGAAGTTGCTGATGAGCAAACAGCTTGCTTCGTCGTACAAGAATGCACAACCTCACGTGTCCGTCCGGGACAAGATGAAAGCTCGAGCTCCAGGTTCAGAGCCTCAGCAAGGGGATCGAGTCTCGTTTCTCATTACTCACGGCCAAGGGAAAATGTATGAAAAGGCGGAGGACCCTGTATGGGTCGCGGAGAAGGGTCTAAAGGTTGATTACAGGTACTATTTTACGAACCAGTTTAAAAAACCAGTTGCAGACCTTCTCGAGCCTCTCATAAGGGAAGATCTCGTGTTTGACAAAAAGTTTTTGGCCGAAACGAATGACGTCGGGAAACGTACAGATGTCAAGGTGACCTCGAGTGTTGAAATCGAGGCCCGAAAAGCTTTCTTGAGCAGGTTCGCCTTAAAAGTTTCAACTGTGTAAATAGTAAGATGGAACAGCAAATCCTAAATTTAATCGAAGAGGAGGTCTCTCGTCGAGTAAATCTTATTCTAGTTCAACAGCTCGAAAATGTTTCAAAGACATATGATATTCCCATGGAGCGACTAATGAAAGACAGTTCAAAAATAGAATGCACCTTTTGCAAAGGTGTTCTCAAGAGCAAAAAGAGATGCATGAAACAACCGAAGGACAACGGGTACTGTGGATTTCATCAGTCGCAAGTTCCTCCCCCGGTTCTTAAACCAATCGAACGCGTCAAGGCCCCATGGGAAACTTAATACTTAAGGGTTTCAAACTTATATAAATTAATGAACAAATCTGCACTTCTTTTGACAAGTTTGGAGCGTTTTTTTGATATTTCAGAAAATAACGAAAAGCTTCTAGATATTCTAGAGCATCGCAAAGGCATTTCTCTGCGCAAGCTCGAGTGGTTCGTCACAAATTATTCAAAGGCCAAGCAGGTCACGTATACCGCTCCGAACGGAAAAATGTTCACTGTCCACGTTGCCTACAAATCGAGTCTCGACGGATACTCTAAAAAACTTTTTGATCCTTTTTGCAGGACAGAGCGCATAGAGTTTAAGGGGTTCACGACGACGGTCGCTCAACTCAACTTTCTGAGATGGTGTGTGACAAATGGGATAATTGATTATCTCCTCACTGAAAAGGAATTGTTGCGAACCCGTCCTGAAATACAAGAAGATTGTAGCCGTAATAAAACAAATACAAATTGTACCCTTGTGTAATCTGAGAACTGTATTCATTTTTAAATAATAAAGTTAAATTTGTCGTTTGTGAATCTAATTTAGAAAAATTAAGATATCCACCCTGATTGTACTCTTTTGGACTTAGACCAAAAGAGTACGTATAGATATTTTTTGAAGGAATGCTCAAATTGTGCTCTATGGGTTGTTTAAACGAGTAATAAAGAGACCCTTGAAAAGTACTAAGAATATCAATGCTGTTCAGCGTAATTTTCGCGTTACTGATGACATCCACAAAGTTTGAATTTCCCGACGGGAATTGAAGATTAATACCGGTCTGAATATACTGAGTAGTGTACCCGTAACTGTATCTCGAGTCATAGTACCGTCCGTCAATCACAGTTTCGTAATTTTTATTTCGGAAGAACCATGCTATGGTCTGTACCGGAAAGTTTGCTGTTAATTCAAGAACTGGATTATTTCCCGAGAACGAAAGAGTCGATTCTTTTTGAACCTGAGGAACAAGGTATTTTTGGGGTGTGCTCATATAATAAAGTCTTTCTTCATCGGTTAATAAAATTTCTTCTGTAATTATTGTAGGGAAAGTTGTTCCATCGGGTGAATACAAATCTATACCACTTCCCACGGGTACATTGCACCACCAATTGTTAGGCTGAAAAGTGAAACGTACGTACAATTTTTGGTTCCACATAGAACATAAAGGAAAGTAAGGTCTTCTTAGCCTCTCTCGAGCCTTGTTGTTCGCGGAGTGTCTTCTACAAAAGAAGAAATCAAGTGGAACAATTATATCTGAACTCGGTATAACATTAGACACCGACGAATAGTACAAAATAACAATTCCTGAACCTCCGTTTCCAGGTGGTGAACCAAACGAACCTCCTCCGCCCCCTCCGCTGTTTGTAGTCCCAGAAATAGAAACAACATTTTGACTCGAGAATCCAGTGACGTTACTTGACCCTGCACCTCCTCCCCCTAGACCTCCGGGCGTTACCAGGGTCCCACTAATCGACGTGTTCGAAGCTCCTCCACCGCCCCCACCGAAATAGGTCGTTCCTAGACTTATCGAGTTACTGTACGCGTAGCCGATCCCACCTTTTCCTAAAGTTGTAGTGAACGCAGAGGTCTCTGTACCTGTTGTTACATTTGCACCTCCTCCGGCACCTCCGCCAGACTGATAGACTATGTTTGAAAAATACTGGTAAGCCACATTCGAAGTTCCTACAGTTCCCGACGCGCCCCCGTATCCTCCCGTAACCGAGTATTTTGAAAAACTCGAAGTGTTCCCGTTCGGGCTAAGAGAAGTCCCTCCTGATCCTACGTTCACAGTGTAGCTTCCCGGAAGCAAAAATACAGACTGATTGAAAACTCCTCCGCCTCCTCCTCCGTTTCCATTGAAAATTGTAACAGTTGTGTTGGGCGGAGTTATGTTCGACGACCAAGCAGTTTCCCCAAAAGTTGCAAGGGTCAAGGAAGACGAAGTAAAGGACTGAACATAGACTACGGGTCTAAAAACAGAGTCTGTGCTAGATATTGTAACATTCGCACCTACATAAGCCCCTACAGTATTATTCAATTTTAATACAAAATTGGTAGGTACCGAATCAACTGAAGATATGTTACTGGTGAGAGTAGGCCTGTAAACCCCAGAGGCTCCGGCACCTCCTCCACCAACTATGAGCAAGTTTACCTGAGAGGCTGTGTTAAGCGTAAATGTGTTGTTGGTTAAAAATGTGTGAACAGTGTTCGAATTTACAGTGACCACACTGTCTCCCCCAGTTCCTATAACTGGAACCTTTACACTTGGTTTAGGATTGAGAGAATAAGAAATTCCCACCTGTTCGTCGGCATCCAAAAATAGTTGATCTTTGATAATGTACCAATCGTCGTAAAGAGTTTCTACAGTTGTCTCGTTCACTAGAAGATCAATCTGTTTTATTAAAGATCTTCCTAGATCCGGAGAATAAAGGTACCCCTTGAGGGCCGGCATTTTTACATGTAAATACATGTTTGCCATAAGGTGACCCATTTCAGTAGGTCTTATTTCTATTTGAACTGTATTTCCCTGATAATAAGGACTTGGTGGAGCAAAAGGAATGACTCTTTCGAAAGAAACAAACCGTGTAGATTCTTTGAATAAAGAAGAAAATTGAGATTTTGAATAATCATTACTCAAAAGATATTCATCTTGTGGGCCTAATGCGTTCAGAGAGAGTATAGACCCTTGTGAAAATCCTCGGTCCTTTTCATCTATGTATAGTTGCACGGGCACTTCTTCGTCAAGGTCTTTATTCAGTTCTCGGAGATAAGCAGTATTACCTGTTCTTATATTTTGATTTATAGTTATCAATTTATTTGGATCATATGTATTTACTGTAAAAAACCCAGGTACAAATTTTTTTGAATAGTAAGGTTCGTGAATAACCGTAGGAGACCCTTTAACATAGACCGGAACGTCTGTAAGAGGTGGGGGACTTCCGTCTATAGGTTCGAGAAGAGCTAGACTTTCCCGGACCTCATTAGAATTCCCGGTGAAACGTACTATATCAGGACTAAAAAACGTGACTCTCAAGGGTACACTGACAAGTGGCAAATTTTCAACGATCCACCCATTTTCCGTTCCCGGTGGAGGCTGAACTGAAAAGTAAAAATTTATAACTTTATCAATTACTTTGTAATTACCGTATATAGGTACATTTTTTTTGTTAAATTGAATCTGCCCGGGCGGATAAAGAATAGCCCCCGTAACATATGTTGTTCCTTCGATAGTTTGATTCGTGTCAGATTGCACAGAAAAAGACCATAGATATCCAGGTCCTGAAACAATATTATATTTTGTAATTTGAATCTGTCCTTGTAGACTAGTGATTCCTGTGGGCGTCCATCCTGTGATAGGTTTTTGAGGAGGTGTCGTTGATGCATAAAATGTAACTTCTTGGGGAGCGGTGACATTATAGTACCCGCTTACTTCGATAGGTACATCCATCTCTACAAGTCTCTCAGATTATTCTTCCACATTTGAACCACAGATGTTGACTTCAGCTGATCTCTTTCTAAATTTCGAGAAGTGCATATATCTTTTAGCTTGAGTACCTCCTCTCGAGTATACTGATACGTCTTGATGTCTAAGAGCTTAGGCCAAAGTTCCTCCCTAAAATTTTCAGACTTTAGCTGTGAATGAATGTCGTTCAAAGGAACGTTTAGAACCTGAATTTTCTTGGTAACTACAAATCCGATAAATCTCGCCTTTTCGCTAAGCCACTGAATTTCAGAGTCTAGGACCTTCAAAAGATGAGCCTTACGTTTCTTGTAGATTCCGATTCTGACGTCTATGTAGTCTACAAGAATCTCCTCGGGGCTCGCATACTTCTTGACGGCCCCGTTGGGTCCTATCAGGTACATATTGCTCGTGTGAATTGTCTTCATTAGCCCGAGCTCTCGAACAATGTCATCAGATCCGCCGTACCCCCAGATCCTAAAATCGGGGACCGTCTCTGTCGAATGATTTTCGTATTTCTGAATCACCCCCTTCTCGAGCAGTTCTTCCAAGTGTTCCTTGAAGTCCTGAATCCATTTTCCAGGAGGAAGCTCGGTCACGTGGAGCTGACTTCCCTCCTTTGCGACTAGGCCCTCCATGACCCACGTGTGGTCCTTCGTTTTTGTCATTTTTCCTTTGAACCCCTTGAAATGAGGTTTCATAGGAATCATGGCGACTTGCTCCAGAGCGCACAATATGTTGTGTTTTACGGCCTCTGGATCGAACGGGGGAACGTAGCAGCTGAATCCAGTGCCGATCCCTTCGGCCCCATTTATGAGAATCATTGGCACTACGGGAGAATAAAACTCGGGTTCCACGGTTTCTCCGTCGTCCACGACGTATTTTAGAACAGCATTGTCCGAAGGATCGAATATCTTCTTTGTCAATGGGCTAAGACGTGTGAAAATGTAACGGGCGCTGGCCGCATCCTTCCCACCGGCGAGCCTCGTTCCAAACTGTCCGCTCGGCTCGAGTAAATTCAGATTATTTGCACCCACAAAATTTTGGGCCAAATTCACAATTGTTCCCTGAAGGCTCGCCTCTCCGTGATGATACGCAGTCTGTTCCGCTACGTACCCTGCAAGTTGGGCAACTTTCATGTCGCTCGTAAGGTTCTTCTTGAGGCACGCGTAAATAACTTTTCTCTGAGAAGGCTTGAGACCGTCAGACACGTGAGGAATCGAGCGTTTGATGTCTTCGGCGCTGAAGTTTGCGAGGTCTCTGTAAACAAAATCAGTAGCCGAAAGACTTTTTACGTGACCGTAAGGAATTCCCTTTGGAGGATTTGCCATGTGCTGAGTGAGCCAAATTTTTCGGTCATCGGAAAGAGCCTTTGAAAAAGCGAGTCGCATAGATTCGTCGAGGCGGGGGTCGGCGCTGAACGCGACCGTAAGTCGGTCAATCTGTTTGAAATACTCTTTGGCCTCTGCGCTCGTGGAAGTTCCCAGACCCTTGTAGTATTTCACGGGACCGTGTGAAGACGGACTGGCCCTGAACTCTTCCTCAGTAAAGAACCACGTTTTTCCAGCCTTGATTACGGGGGTCACCATCGACACCACAAATCCTAGAGTAATAAGGCTCGGCCAATAAACGTGAAACATGTTTAGAACGAGGCCCTTGATGTGAGACCCGTCGAGGTCGGCATCAGTCATGATCATCAGTCGACCGTACCGAAGGTCCCGGAGTGAACTGTAGACCTTCCCGTGCTGAAGTCCAAGAATCTTTTTGAGGTTCGAGAATTCCTCATTTTCAGTCACCTGTTTAACAGTTGCGTCTCTGACGTTCCTGGGTTTTCCGCGCAACGGAAAGACGCCGAACGAGTTTCGACCGACGACACCAAGTCCCGCGATGGCGAGGGCTTTGGCCGAGTCACCCTCCGTAACGATTAGGGTACACTCGTGGGACTTGTGAGTTCCGGCCCAATTCGCGTCATCAAGTTTTGGAATTCCCGTGATTCTAGACTTTTTTGAACCATCCGTCTTTTTGAGCTCCTTGTCGACTTTGGCAGCTCCGAGAGCCACGAGGTCGTCGAGAACGCCAGAGGCCAACACATCCTTGATGAATTTTGGTTTAAAATCAAAAATTTCTGTGATCCTCGAAGTACACTCTGACTTTGTTTGGCTGCTAAAGGTCGGGTTGATTATCGTAGCCTTGATGAACATGAAAAGAGTAGACTTGATTTGGGCAGGCTTGACCGTAACCCTCTTGTCCTTGGTAAGTTCAGTTACGAGGGCCCCTGTAAATTTGTCGACATGTGAACCTCCCTTGGTCGTTGAAATACCGTTGACCCACGAGCACTGCTGAAAAGCACCTGTAGATGAGTGACCTACGACAATATCAAAAGAATCGGTGTGCATTTTTGCCAGACTATCAAGTCCATGCATTCGGGCAAAATCTTCCAGACTTTTGACTTGGAGCAATTTTGTATTAAAATATATAAAAGACTTTGTACACCACATAGCACAATCCCACGTGCGCTTCTCGGCCATCTTGAGAAGTCCGTCCATACTGAACCTCGACCAATCTGGGTCGAACCCTATCATTACGGAAATTGGCTCATTTGTGGGGGTAATGTCGGGTTCGGTGCACCGACCCATGTTGGACCGCCACGTCTGAGAGTACAACTTTTTTCCGTCACTAATTATGATCCAAAATTTGGAAGAAAATACATTCGCTAGCTTTGCTCCGTAACCGTTTCGTCCTCCAGTGACCCTTTGTTCATTGTCGTTATAATTTGAACTGGTCAAAAGGTGCCCGAAAATAAGCTCAGGGATCCATATTGGACTTCCGCGCTCATCCTTCTCGGTCTCATGTTTTTTAATAGGAATAGCCACTCCTGAATTTTGGATCAAAATTGTTCCTTTTTGGGTCACGTTCACCTTGATCTCAGTGACTTTCTTGGGGTGAAGAGAATACTGATCTACGGCATTCACCAAAATTTCGTCAAAGATTTTTACCAGTGCAGGCGAAACAGAAAGAGTAGAATTCTTGAAGGAGTCTCCATCTCGAACCCAATAATTGGCGGATTCGGGAGGGAGTGACCCGACATAAGAGTCGGGGCGTTTGAGAATGTGTTCCACGTGTGAGAGACGTTCATATTGCATTTTCTATTTAGAATACGCTTCTCCTCTTTACCTTATACAGGGAGGGGCGTCTGGAAAAACTAAATTATTGTAAAATCCACCTTTTTGGAGAGCAACGTGAAGTCCTGCGAAAAATACAGTCATTCCGATTGTTCCAACGGTAGTTTCTACAGCGCTCGATCCATGGTGAGAAGCAACGACCGCAGCGCTGACCCCAGATAAAACTCCGAATATTCCCGCCTCTAGCCACAGATTAGAACCTATTAAAGGAACATTTGCGCTCCACGCAAGTCCGATTAAAACAATGAGACCCAAGATTCCTCCTACGATGACTGGCCATTTGAGAACCTTGGCCTCTTTTTTCTCAGTGGCTGTCATGCTTTTGGAACTTGAAGAAGCTGAATTAAATCCTGAAAATTCAAAGAGTACGTTGAGCATAAAGAGGAGCAAGAATGCCGAGATTCCTACACTGACCATAAGATCTCCACGACCGCGCATCTGTGCTATTATCATAAAGGCAACAGCTCCTGTAACTCCTGAAACCGTGTTGTCAACCATAAAGTCACGGGGTTTGTCTTTTACGTACCCTACGTGACCGTTAACGAATGACAAAACGAGAAGTGTCAAAATGAGAAGGACTTTTCCAAAAATTAAGAAATATTCAAATCTATCTTCGGCTCCCATTACAGTTACTTGCGAAAATTTTTGAATAAAAATAGAAATATAAATAAAACAAATAAAATAACGAGGACTGTGGTTGATTTGTCAAATAGAGGCTCAGGCTCAGGCTCAGGCTCAGGCTCGGGCTCAGGATCTTCTGGTTCACAGCCTGACAACCAGTGCTGAAGAGCATCTTCGTACGACATAACTGGGTTTCCAAGTTTTTCGTTGACTATGTTGTGAACATCTACGGACCATTTGAAAACATCAGTATCTGGTATAGGATTTTCCGCTAGTACTTGGGAAAAATGAAGACGGCACCAAAAACAAGGAAGAACCATCTGATAAGAATTAATGAATGTTTTGAGACTTTCTTGATCGACCGCCGCAAGACATGCAAGGTGAAAAGCGCCCCAAAAATAAGGGCCAAAACTTTTTGGACAAAGTCCCATTAATTTAATACAAGAAATGATTTTTATAAACCTCCACGCAACCGAAGAACTAAATGCAGAGTAGACTCTTTCTGTATGTTATAGTCTGCCATGGTTCTTTCATCTTCGAGCTGTTTTCCGGCAAATATGAGACGTTGCTGATCCGGGGGAATTCCCTCCTTATCCTGAATTTTTGCTTTTACATTTGCAATTGAATCTGAACTCTCAACCTCGAGAGTGATAGTCTTGCCCGTCAAGGTCTTTACGAAGATCTGCATTTCTAGTTAGTATACGTTTTCACGGTTTAAGCCAGATCATCCTGAGGTTCATCCTCTGGTTCCTGAGATTGTTCTAAAAGTGCTGAACCTCTTGTAATTGGAGTCTTTACCCAATAAAATGGCTGAGAACTTATGCTTAAAAATTGACCGTCACCTACAAATTGATCCTCGAAGCCGATTGAACCATCATCATTCATGGAAAACTCTTGCTGGATTCCATCCTCGTGAAGGATATTAAATCTATGATTTACATAGTTATTCGTCTTTGTGTTCTTTATAAAAGAACCATCGAAAGTGTATATATTGGGAATATTACCTAACTGAATTCTACCAAAGAGACCTGAAGACCAAAAAAGATCAGAAGTTGGATGTTTAATAGTGAAGGCCATATATATTCACTCAAGATAATCTTTTATAGATAAAATGCGCTTTATTGGATGTAACTCTCCACGCAAGTCTTCCAGCTACTCCTAATTTTGAAACAAAATTGTTTGGACTTTGAAGAACGGCCTGAACATTGAGAAGTCGTGAAGTGTTCACATTTGCTCTGAGATTTCTAAAATGTTTAGATATGTTCATCTTGGGATTTCTACTCATGGTTCTCAAGAGTTGTTCAACTGTCATTTTAGGGCTCGACAGAAGCTTGGGTTTTGCAACTTTGTAAACATTTTGCGGGGGCAAGAATGTCTTTGCTTTCGTACCTGGTCTCGCTGGTCTATGAGGTTTATTTATGAACGGTCCAAATCTGCGCCTTTCTCTAGTCGTCGTAGGCGCCCTGGGCCTCGCGTTTTCCCACCCCCCTTGTGGAGCATTTGTACCATTTATATTTCCGGCATTTCCAGGTGGCAAACAGGCGTTCACGATATAAACTCCTTTTCCTAGACGGCTCACAACAGATTTAAGTAAAAGAGAACTCCCTCGTTGAATTCTAGTATAAACTTCCGTACGCAAAGGGGCCGGCTCAGCTTCCAGATTTGGGCCTGTAGTAGATCTAATCCGACCCAGAGGAAGTTTCCAAACGTATCCATACGAAGGATGGGAGTTATTTTTAAAATCTAAATTAACACTCGGACACTGCTCACCCTCGAAAAAGGTTCTCGAAAGAATCTCTCCGTGATGCATGCCGAGTTTTCCGGCTTCTCCTCGAAAAAAATTTAACATATTTCTGTTATTCATAAAGTAAGATTCGGCGAGAATTCTCCCTGCTCCTATAAACATACACCTTCCGGGCTTTGCTAAAAATATAATAATTGTACTCTTTGGAACTTCAAATGATATATTGTTAACTTCATTTGCAGTTGTAAATCTCCCGTGCGCTTCTATGAGCTTTGCACCGAATCTGTTATAGGTCCTAACAATTTTTTCTTCTAAATTCTCAGACCTTTGTAACCCGCGGGTCCGAATCATTATTATTGTTTAATATTTTTCTTGGCCGCGCGACGATTGCGATTTGCCTGGTTTTTTTCCTTTACTTTTGCTATGAAAAGTTTGTAGTTTGATGCGTCAATCTTCCCTTTGACATTTTTGAGAATAGCCTTACGAGACACGGCTGTTTTGGCTGAATTTATCCGTGCCATTACATTTTTGAACAACGGGACAGCAGGGCTCGGGACCTTCACGGGGCTCGGGACCTTCACGGGGCTCGGGACCTTCACGGGGCTCGGGACCTTCACGGGGCTCGCGTGTCGGGCTATGTATCCCCGGACTGTGTTTCGATTGTTCTTTGTCAGAGCCTTCCAATAGTTTGCGAATTTAGATTCAATATTCTTTTGGCGAGCGGTCCGTGGGCTAACCACAGGGCTCGGCTTTTTGGGTTGTGGGCTCGGCTTTTTGGTCACTTTCCTTAGTTCGGACAGAATTTTTCTCTGTTGAGCAGGAAGTTTCTTCCAGACCTGTGAATAGATCGCCTCCTTTTCATATTTGAACTTTGCACCCTCCATCCGGCGTTTGGCGTTCTCAAATATGTTTGTGAATGCATTTGTTGAAAATTTCTTACGAAGAGCCTCCACATATTTAGTGTATTCTGCTTGGTTTTTTGTGTATCCTGCATTTTCAAGGTTCTTAACAATTTGAAGACCATTTTCAAAAGATTTAGTAAATCCGAGGCGAGAGTCAAAAAATGCTTTATTTAAATTTGGTTTTTTTCCAGGAGAACGAGCGCGAGCTCGTGCGTACGCGCGTTTAACAGCAGCAATTTCAGCCGGCTTATAATTTCCAAATTGTCCTTTCTCAAGAAGATTTAAAAAGTTTGAGCGCTTGAACAATTCTGCCATATAGGGAGTCTTGGTCTTCTTGTACTTGAGCCGACACACGGGGTTTATTCTATCAACGTAGGAATTTTTACTATAAATTACGTAATTGTAACTCGTGTAATCTATTTGACCTCCTATGAAATGATCGTATATTTTAGCAACCTCAACGAGACAAATTTTAAGGTCTGACGGGTACCACCAATTACATGGAAACATCTTCTTCTGATTCGAATCAAAGAGGTATCCTTTTCCGTCACACATGAACCCGGTAATTGCGTGATAGGGGTGCCGAACGGTACTTGGAACCTTTGAGTTTCCGATTGTTATCGAACAGCACATTCGAGTATACACTTTTGGCTTATAGACTGGAAGAAACCCCATGTATCCTCTTCCGGTTCCAGTTTTGCAAATTACAAAATGAGGGCTTTTCCCCTTGTATTCTGGATAGAGTGTACCATTTTGATCAGCCAGACCATAGTCTGTGATTCCAAGGTGTTTGAGAACCTTTAGAATTTCTTCTCCTGAATATGCTCCATGACCTCCCGCGTGCGCCTTTGCGACTGTTCCGGCAAGACTCGCGCCCTGCAGAATCTTTGCGGATTTGCCCGCCCTGAGAGACATTGAACGCGGTCCTGACCTGTAGCACAGGTACTGATCCAAAAATTTATAAAAATAAATTCTTTTCGTTTTGATAATGTCGGCCCTGAGAGGACACGGGGCGTCTATACCGTCATCGAAGTAGGCCTTTTCGGACGCGTCGAGACTTTTGTAAAACTTTTCCAGGTGATCGAAGAGTATCTTCTGGCCCGCATCGGACAGGAGAAACCCGTTTATTATGCTGAAGAACCAGCAGGTCCCGCGGGTCTGGAGGGCTCCTTCCCCACAGGTCATATATAATTATGATTTATTTTTTTATAAACAGGTAGTTGTGTTCAGGTCTCTGAATGGGAGCAGAATACCCTAAACTTTTAAGAAATAATGGTATTTCAAGATCATCTGTATAGCCAAAAATTTCTACGTAAATTGATGGAAAGTTTCTTATAATAGTTTCGCGCGCACCCTTCAAAACTTCAAACTCGTGTCCTTCTACGTCAATTTTCATGAGACTCGCGTGTCCTTTGTACACATCATCAAGCCTTTTCAATTGAATCGGAATCCCAACTTTTTGATGATTATGTGGATGAAGAGTTGTTCCTCCGTAATTACACACATTTCCATCGTTTAACGGTAAAAATATTTCGGCCTCCTTGTTTTCAGACGAAAGACCGTACCCGTTAACGGTGACCTGATTCGAAAGTAAGTTTTGATTTACATTTTTAGATATAATTTCATGAAAAATTGGATCGAATGTTTGGACCGGCCCATAATCCGAAAACATGAGTGCGTTCCAGCCGATGTTTCCACCTATATCTAAAATATCAGTTCCTTGGCGATACAAATGAGGAATATCATATCTCATCCAACCGTCCCATTCGTAACCCCTTCTCAAAACGTTTCCAATGTATTGGTCGTCACGAATTATGTCTACTTTAAATTTTCCGACCGAGACAGTTTCCGTTTCAAACATTTCTAATTTTAGAGATAAAATTTTTAACTAGTAAAAATTCGTGTGATGTCACTGGTAAGATTCGAGGTTTGAAAGTAGCCAAAAACGACATAATGGCTTCCAAGGCCCCTCCCAAGCCACCAGTTGGAAAAGGAGGTGATCTTTGGAAGAAATATTATTTCCTTGCTGTTCAAACCAATCACCCAGAACCGGAAAAAATGGCCGACTCTTTTCTGCGAAACAGAGAAAAAACCATTGAACTACAAAAAGCTCGGAAAAAAATGGAAATCACGGTGGAGACCCCCAAGCCTTGTGAAACGGTTCACAAGGAGGCCAAAAAAGGGCGTACAGTCCCCCACGAAGCCTTCAGATGTAAGGCTACAAAGCTAGATGGGAAACAGTGCGTCTTCAAGAGATTCGGAACCACAGATTTTTGTAGCAAGCACGCAGTCAAAAAAACCTAAGCATAGTATAATGGACACAAATGTAATTTGGGCTGCTCTAGCCATAAACTTTTTGCTCGTCTATCTAGTCCCTCGTATTATAAAGAAGCCTACAGGAATTCAGATAATAGATGACGTAGTTCTGTACCTCAATTCCCAGAAGGGGTTTTTGCTCGCTTCATCGATAGTTCTTGCTGGAATTATTTATGGAGCTAATTATTGGATCGAATCATCTGGTGGTGAATCAGGGCAGTCGTCTCCCGAATTTTAATATTGATTTATCTTAAATGTTTAAGACCACAAATGCTGCCGTAAATAACATGCAAAAGGCTGCGAATCATATGAACACCGCGGTAAATGGTCCGCCCGGAAACGCGCCCAGAAGTATGAATGCTGCCGTTAATAGCTTGAATACTGCAAATCAACAGCTTAACAAAGCTGCGAACCAGGCCAGTAACCTCGGTCTGAACGCAGTCTCTCGTAATCTCAAGATTGCAGCAAATAAGGTTAAACAGGCAAAGCTTACCGAAGCTCTGAAGCACACTGCTAACGCGGTCAAGCAGATGAACACCCCAAATGCTCAGCGAGTCCTGAACGCAACTCAGTCATGATCTCCTTTGTGTGCGGATGATCCCACCGGGTCACCCTCTTTTCGAAACAGTCTCTCATGTGGGACCTTAGAACATCTATCGAAGGGTACCCCCATTCAAGATCCTTTGTGAATAGAAAATCATCAAAACCTATGGGTCCTTTAGAGCAAGGGACTACCCATGGAGTTTTTACGTACTCTTTCAGACCTCCATAATCTGTTATTATAACAGGTTTAGAATGAAGAGCAGCCTCAACTGCTCCCATCCCGACTCCCTCGGAGTGAGAGCTGTTCACGTAACAGTGACACGAATCGTGAATACGATCTATGGAATCTTCTGGTAAAAGATCGTTAATGATAAGAACTCCCGGAATTTTCCAGTCGATTTGTTGAATACATGTAGCTTTGAGAACCAGACGCGCTTGATTTTCAAAATTGCACTCTTGAAAAGCTTGAATGAGACCCCTTATATTCTTTCGAGGATCTGCGATATTACCTATCGTGTAAAAAGTGTAAAGAGTGTTTTCTCGTGGAGAACTGTGAGGTTTTTCTTCCGCAAAATGTCGAAGAAGTTTCCAGGTTACATCTGGAAACTGTTTTTCTAAAACATTTCTTGAAAATTCAGAAGGGCAAAAAATAGTTTTATATTTTTTTAGAATACCATATTCTGAATTTACAGGTTCTGTTTCACAGACTGTCATATATGACATTTTTTCACATAATTTTGAATATTTGTCTATCAAGTCGATTTGGTCTTTAATAGGTAAAATAAATGCAAAGCCGTGGGTATAAAAAGTTTTTTTTGGTACTTGTCCTATTTCTACATATTCTGTATCGTAACCTTGTGAACGCAAAAGCTCACAGTATCTGTTGGTTACTTGGCCTATTCCGGCGAGGAGCCTTGGTCCGATGAAGAGCATCTGGTATACTTTAACATCATCTGTTTTATCTCATATTTTAAACGATAAACTCTTAATTCAATCGGATTAGCTTCCATAAATTTAATAATAATTTCGTAAATTCTTCTTGGATATTTAAAACCGTTCTTGACCCACAAAAACCAACTCGACCAATAGGCCCAGTCCATTTAAAAGAAAATGTGTATTAACTTTAGATGAGTCTTTTGCACGTTTTAGCAATGACCAGCGCCGAATTATTTGGAAATGCGCACTTGAAGTGGTTTGCGGAAAATGGCAAGCATCACCATTTAGGGTTGGGTGTTCTAGCGTGGGCTTTAACTATTTTTCTTTTGATAGAGTCCCTAAAACGTTCCAGCATGATGTGGACCTGCATCATGTGGGAAGCTATGATAGTCATAGGGGGCGCAATAACTGCTTTCGTATTTTTTGGTGAAAAATTCACGAGTTGGGTTCAATGGATGGGAATTTTGCTCGCGATTGGAGCGGCCGTGTGCATAAATAAACCTTTTGAGTGTAGTTAATACAAGATGGATCCCTTTCACAGACACATTCTCGAACGTTTGACGAACGTCGAGGAAGAGCTCAGATCTCTCCGCGAGGTGACCTGGCCCGTGTGTCAGACTCTTTGGGACCGGGACGGACCGTATCAGAACAAGGAACAGAAAAAGAGTTTTTTCAAGTGGCTCTTCGAGGAGGAGGTTCAGAAACTCATGAAGCTCAAAGCGCGATTTATGGGAAGTTCCCCAAATTCAGCCTTTTCAGAACTTCAATGGGTTCTGGTAGAGGAACCTCAGGTGGGCGTGGGACTAGTCTAGTTTTTCCGTCGGTATGAAGTCCCTGTTTAATATAAAAATCAAAAAGCTCAGGTGTCTGCGATGCGTGATGTCCGTCTTTAGCATGCGCAAATGTCTGCATTTTGTTCCAGACGTGATGGGGGTTTCCGAAACTACTTAGGTGCCATCCCGCATAAGGAACAACAGGAAACTTCCAGCGATGATCCCTGTAATAGTTTGGCCCGTCCTTCTTTACGTGTTTGCAAACTGTGATAACCGTTCCGATCCACGGTTCCCCTGTAAATACGTAATCAAGCGAGTACTCAAACATCCACATATGGACCGACGTTACCGCATGTTGTAAGTTTTCAAAACGAATTATTTCGAGATTTGGAATTTCATCAACGTCACTTATCATTACGAGCGAGTCGTCAGGAACTTTGCAGTGAAAAGAGCCGTTGACTGCAATGCATTCCTCGAGTCCTCTGAGAATGCACCCTCTCTGAAACTTTTCACGGGACCACGGATTTTCATCCTTCGGCGCCTCTTCCGCAGTCACAACAACGTGAATGATTTTATGATTCCATTTGGAAAATCTCTCGATATTATTTTTAAAAAACAGTTCCTTTGGTCCTCCTACGTGATTCACCTCGGCCTCCACGAGGATAAATCGATCAACATACTCATCAAGAAGGCCAAGACGGAGTTCGAGGATGTCGAGCTCATTGTAGAACATGAACCCATCTATGAGCATTTGTACTTAAAATAACTCTTTCCCTTATCTTCAAGAGATTTTAGAACATTTAAATAATTTTCATGATGTCCACCTCTAAATTGATGATGAAGGGCGTCTGGACCGAATCCATAATTTAGTTGGTTTATTTGACCTATGTGGCACTCGGGAGTATACACGGTTTTCAAAGAGACCCCTTGCTTTGTCAAGAGGTTCGATAAAATCAGATCATCTGCAGCCTTCGCCTCTTCCTTGAGTTCCTTGAACTCTTGTGTAAGTTTCTGAATCCACCCAGCCTTGACTATGACCGCTCCGTATCCCTCTAGAACATCTACGGGACTTCCGTGAGAACGAGGATATTTTTTCTGGAAATAGTTTTCAAATGTAAATCCAGAGAGTCCCCATGCAGACCCGGGGTCTAACTTGAACCACTTCAAAAGGTTTGTGACTAATTTTGAATCATAATTAGTGTCGTCATCGAGATACACGATGAGATCTTCGGGATCTAGGCGGGACGCCGGGCCAATAGCCTTGGTTCCTGGGCCAAGGTCATCACACCTATTAATTTTCAATTTTGATCCAAAATTAAAACTAGGAATCTGTCCGTCCCATTCTGGAAATCTGTTATATTTCAAAGGAATATTGAGCCAGATTTCGTCACATGGAAGTTTTTCGATAACTGAATTAAGAAAGGGGAAGCGTGAAGGAATACTCGTCAGACTTATGATGACCTTCATTTATAATTAAAAGTTTTAATACTTTATATCACTAAAAAAATCATTCATTCCTTCATCAAGAGTCATTTGAGCTTTCCATCCAAGTTTATCAAACGAGGGCTTTGGATCTTGATATATGTGTTTTACATCCCCTGGTCTTTCATCAATATATTTTACCGGGCAGTTAAAAAATTTAGAAATTTCGTTTAAAGTGTGGTTTATACCAGTACATAAATCAAGTGCACCTGTTTCCGTGCTGTTCATAGCGGCTATATGCCCAGAAACAATGTCAGATACATGTGTAAAATCTCGACTCTGAGTACCATCTCCTGAAATTTCAATGTAACCATTTATTCTTTTAGATTTTCTTAGAGCAGAAAATACATTAGGTGAAGGACCAAGTTCTGACTGGCGTGAACCATAAACATTTGAATTTCTAAGACAAATTATAGACATTTCGTACATATCGGTATATACTTTTCCTAATCCTTCTAATGCTTCTTTTGAACTTCTATAAGGTGTAAAAAATGCATAAACGACATTAGATGAAGTCATAACAACTCTCTTAATTTTGTTCCTTTTTGAAGCTTCTAGAACATTGAGTGTTCCCATTACGTTTGTTTTATACGCTAAAATTGGATCTTCTACACACCACGGAGTTCTAGCTATAGCTGCTAAATGAAAAACTCCGTCAATTTTTTCAAAATAAGGTAAAATTTCTTCAAAATTTGAAATATCACATTTATAAAAAGAAGCTTTTTTATTAATGTATTCTAAATTTCCACTAAGCAAATTATCCAATATTATTACATCGTGGCCTTGATTTACAAGTTTATCAACCAAATGACTTCCTATAAATCCTGCTCCACCTGTAACCAAGTATTTCATTGTAGTAATTATTAGACTCTTGTCTTTATAAAGAAAAAATACAATATATAGTGTACATGATTATTGTAACTAGTCACTGGAAAGAAGATCTTACTTGGTTAAAAAAATCTAAATTTCCAGTAGTCCTCATAGACAAAGAGGGATCTGATCCTAGCTGTTTTGAACCTCAATATATAATTCCAAACAAGGGTGGGGCTGAAAGTACCTATTTTAAATATATAATTGAGAATTATGAAAACTTACCTGATCATATAGCTTTTATTCATGGTCATGAAACCACATATCATCACAAACATAATAGACCACTTTTAGAAGTTTTAGAAGGTGCAAATCTTTCATTTGGTTATATACCTTTAAGTAACTGGGTGAGACATTATTATTTTGATAATATTATAGGTGATAGATTAGATTGTCCTACTTTATGGGATAATTTTAATCTTCCAAATGAAATTAAACCAGAAAAAGGAAGTTTACTTATTTTTCAACCAAATTCAGAATTTATAGTTTCAAAAGAAAGAATATTGAGACATCCCAAACAGGTTTATATAAATATGTTTGACGTTCTCATGACAGAAGAAAAATTATGGTGTCCTCATCTGAAAATTAATGTAGGTAAACATTACGCTTTATTAGAAAACATATTCCATATAATATTTTTTGAGGAAAACATATATTTCTATAACAAAAATTGGTTTAATTTTGATTTTCACCCTGTTTTATGTGATCCTGTTTATCCAGAAACATATAGATCTAAAGTCTCCCAAATTATTTTTGGCAAATAAAGAATAAGAGTATTATATTTAAAGTATGATCCATACACCGAATGGTTTGTTTGAGGTTGATCCTGAAGACATATATATTAGAAATCATATGATGGGTGGACAAGTTTTCGAGAGTCACATAATTAACGGAACTATTTTACCGTATATTAATAAATCTAAATATGTTGTAGATGTTGGTGCAAACATTGGGTGTCACGCTATTAGCTACGCTAATTCTAATCCAAAATGTAAAGTATGGGCATTCGAGCCACAAGAAAAACTTTATGAAACTTTATGAAATTTTATCAAGAAATGTGATTGTAAATAATTTGAGTGAGCGCGTGAAAGTTTTAAAAACAGCTGTAAGTCACGAGATTCGTAACTGTACATTATCTTCTCTAGAAAAAGTATATGATACGAACCAACACGGACATAACAAGGGAGGACTAGGTATCGGAGAGGGCGGAGAAAAAATAGATATTATCACATTAGATTCGTTAAATCTTCCAGGTCTTGATTTTCTAAAAATTGACGTTGAAGGGGCCGAAGGTTTAGTTATTCAAGGAGCTTCAGAAACAATCAGAAAATATAAACCGGTTATATTTTTTGAGCATAATTACCAAACTATTGATCCAAAGGTTCTTGGTCTTCATCACGTACCAACTCCTTTTGAAGCTCTTGTAAAACTTGGATACAAAACGTTCAAATATATAGATTGGGACAATTATATAACTGAAGCTTAAAAAGTTTACTACTTTATTTATTATGAAGCACTTCATAATTCATAATCCTAAAACTCCAGAAAGACGTATATTTTTAGAAAAACATCTCGTGGATCGAGGAATCTTAGATGTTGAGTGGGTGACTGACCTTAATTCTGATTCAAAATTTGTAAAATGGCTAAAGCAACGTACTCAAACACCTATGGATCTCGGTTATATATCTTGTACAGTAAAACACTTATGGATTCTTTCAGAAATGGTCAAGAGGAATATTTCAGAAGCTGTTATATTCGAGGATGATGTTGTTCTTCATCAAGACTATTCTAAATTTGTCCCCCTTCCAGGTCTCCAGTTTATAAAATTAGGTATAGGAGTTAACTGGGATCTAGAGCCTGGTCTTTCTCCAGTTCAAACTCCAAATTTTGGATGTTCAGAAGCACAGTATGTAACTCTTGAAATTGCAAAGTATATATTAAATAACTTAAATTTTGGCCACTGTATAGACATAAATTATTGGGCTATTCTCATATTTCTAAAGCATCCGTTAGTTACTGTACCTTTGGCTCACCAAACTTCTATCCTTGAAGGTTCAGGAACGACTGGTCAGTCAGATTCTAAAAACGAAATGCCCCTAGGACAGTTTATCACAACGTGGGGAAACTTACCTAAATTTAACTGGTTTAACTTGATGGAGGAATATCAAAACATATCAAAGGTTGAGGATAAATTTGAAAAAAATTTTGGAAAAAGAATCGATATTATTAACGTGGATTTTTTAAAAATCCAATCTGGTATCCCTTATGTATAATTTTTAATTGGTTTTTATGATCTTCGTATAATTTATCTATTGCATTTTTAATTGTAATTCCATCGCCCCATAGATAATCATCCATCCACAGAACACCCCCATCGTTCAATATTTTTAAGCATTCAACAAAGTCAACTTGAATATCAGAAACAAGGTGACTTCCATCTATATATATAAAATCAAATGTTTGATTATTTATCTTATAAAATTCACTTGAATACATTTCTCTTAAATGAATTTTATCTCCATTTTTACTCTTTTTAATATTTTCCATGAAAAGTTTCTTAGTATTTTCACTTACAGGACTAGTTGTGTCTTTTGTATCAAAAGGATCAACGCATACTAATTCTGATTCAGAATAATCTAAAAAATTATCAGAAAAATGTACAGCCGAACATCCTTCATAACTTCCTATTTCAAGAATCTTTACAGGTTTTAAAAAACCTTGGTTCAAAAAATAAAATAATTCGGAACCATAAAACCAAAGTTCACTAAATGTGTATGTTGAGTTTTTTGCTGAATGCCATGGTCTACTTAACATTTACTTACTAAATATTTTATTCTTTATTGTAAAAAAATAATTGGCATGAGGGCGAGATATACCGACATATCCAAAATTTTTCAAAAAATCTGGAATTTTACTCGTTGAAAGATCATGTATCTCTATTATCATAGCTGGTTTATAAGTATCTATAATTCTTATAGCTCCTTCTAAAACCTCAAGTTCGTTTCCTTCTACATCAATCTTCAAAATACTTGGAACTCCTGTATAAACATCATCTAATTTCTCAAGATTTATACTTATGCATACATTTGAATGGTTATGTTCAAAATCTGGCTTCAAAGAACAAGCTCCGTAGTTATAAAGACCATTTCTACATTTTGGAAGATACAAAGAACCTTGTGTCTTTTTTGAGGACAGACCATAATTGTGAACTGTTATTGGGTGATCTGTATTGTTATTTTTTACATTTTCTTCAAGTACATTGAACAGAAAAGGTTCGAATGTATGAACTGGTCCATAATCTGAAAACATAAGCGCGTTACACCCAATATTTCCGCCTATATCAAGTATATCTGTTCCTTTCCTATAAGCAAACTGAATGTCTTGCCGCATCCAATTTTCCCATTCTATACCATTCTTAAGCCAAGGTCCTATATATTCATCGTTATTTACAGATTTTATTTTCCACTTTCCTACTATATTTTGGTTTAATTCAAAATTCATATTTTTAATATAACTGAAGCCTTTAAATAATTCTCAAGATTTCCATCTCTTGAAAGGGCGTGAGTCTGGGACTCTGAATTTTGAACTAAAATTGTAGACCAATCATCACAAAATCTTCCGACCCACGGATAACACGCAATTTTCTTGGGAATACCTTTTGAATCTAAAAATTTACTGAATATTAAATCATCTGTAGTGTACAAGCATTTCTCAGAGTCTGATTTCATAGGTTCAAATGATGAAAACCCGTCGAAACATCGTCTAGAAAAGAGGACTCCAAATGAACATTCTAAAATCTCTGTATTTTTTCCATGACCCTGGAATAAAAGAAAAGTATTTATCCCTGTGTGTTTAATAGCTGTTTCTGGATAAGCTATACCTGAATAACCAACAGGACACTTAAATTCTTCATGAGCCTTTACAAGACCTTCTATTACTCGTGATCCATACGAATTGTCATCGTCTATTATTACTATGAGAGTATCAGGATCTTTCTCGATTTCAAGTATGGGCACTAGTTTTGTCAATGAACCGTAATCCTTACATGAATTTACTCGGACCCCTGTATTTTTCAATTTTAATACAAAATTAGGATCCGGTCCACAGTTGAACCTTGGGTACCATTCTGGAAGATTCACGTAAATTTCATCAGGTTTGAATGTCCCAGACTGTATCGACTGTATAGTTTTCAAAACAGATTCCTCACGCGTGGGAATAGTGGTCAAGGTTACCACTACCCTCATTTTAAAAATTAAGTTGGTTAACTTTAAATGGAAAAGTTTCTAGACTACTGTAAAACTCACAAGGACCTTATGTACCGGGACAAGAATTTCATAGTGGCCCTTGGAGGGGGGATGGCCGTGAAGTTGTACCTCATGGCCCGCGGAATAAATCCTATCCCCAAGAAGGTGGCCGACACAAAAGATTTCGACTTTACCTTTTACGTAAGACACCCCTTAACACAAAAAGAAGTTGACAGATACTCGTTTTTGATGTACAGCAAAATGTATAATTTTATTAGTAAATTCATTCGCCCGGACAAACTCAAGATTAAGAGTTACACCCGCAAGAGTTTCATTCCGGCCTCAGGGAAGAGGACATACCATGTGGTCCAGTTCGGAGAAGACTTTGTCGACTGCACGTTGGCCTATCTCCCTGGAATGAAACACACGATTATAAACTCAGAAGTTTCTAGAAAATTTGGTCTTCCCATAAAGAAGCTAAAGTACATGTACAGAGATGTTCTCGTGGTCCTTGCGGGATCGTTTATTTACAAGAAAATTTTGCCCAGAAACCCTCTAGGTAAAAATAAACCAGAAAAAGGTCTCAAAAATACGGCCCGAGTTTCAGAACTCCAGAAGGTAAAAACTTCTCCAAAGACCGTGAAGACGACTGAATTTCTGAAAGCCATACGAGCAAAGAGTAAGAGTGTGGCCCTCACAAAGGCTCGGGCAATTCTAAGGAACATAGCCAAGGTCAGAAAATCTCTTGAGTGATTAGTAGATGATAATAGTATACATAATTTTATTTTTAGTACTAATTATTTGGAGAATATTGTCCATAAAAGGAAGGGGTTACGAATCCCAAGACTCTACATGGGAAGGTCCTCGTCTGGTCCACGGAATTTTGACTAAGGACGAATGCGACTACGTAATAAACAAGGCAAACACTTCGTTCAGTCGCAGTTCTGTGATAGGGGTAGACGGGCCGAGCGACACTCGAACGAGTGAGACTGCGTGGATTTCCAAAAACGATCCGGTCGCTCGGAAAATTTTAGCTCATGCGTGTTCCCTTACTGGTAAACCTTTCGAAAATACCGAAGACCTCCAGGTTGTCAGGTACAAACCGGGCACCTTTTACAAGGCTCACCACGACGCTTGCTGTGACGATGATGAATTTTGTTCTAAATTTGAAAATCAAGGAGGGCAACGCGTGGGAACTCTTTTAGTTTATCTAAATGACGATTTTACAGATGGAGAAACTCATTTTCCTGATTATGACAATCTTAAATTAAAAGCTCCACCTGGTTCTGCTATATTTTTTCAGCCTCTAGGAGACGGTGACAAGTGTCATCCCAGAGCGTTACATGCAGGTCTTCCGATTTCGACAGGCACGAAATACGTTTGTAACGCCTGGGTTCGTGAGGGGGTCTTCTCTTAAAATTCGTGTCTTGTCACGGATAAAGAGTCTCCAAGTCAAACAGAGTTAGAGACGCAAATCGTATACAAGACAAGACAAATGGCCAACTTCACTGCTGCTATCAACTGCCTGGTGGCTGAGCGCGACCGCGTGTTCCTCGTGCGTGTGGCAGAGGACTACAAGATTCCTTTTGAGGAGCTCCAGAAGAAGTACCTGGAGACGGCCGAGGAGGCAATCAAGGTTCCTCGCAAGTACAAGAAGCGCGAGCCCAAGCTTGTGGAGGTGATCAACGCCGATGGCGAAAAGGTCCAGGTCCCGGCTAAGAAGGAGCCTGTTTCTAAGGAGAAGAAGATTTGCGAGTCTTTGACCTCCAAGAAGGAACCCTGCAAGTTTCCGGCCCTCAAGGGTGGCTGTTTCTGCAAGCGCCACCAGCGCCAGCACGACGAGAAGAAGGAGGGAGCTCCCCCAGTTCCTAAGGCGAAGAAGGAGCCGGTGAAGAAGCAAGAGCAGCCTCTCCACACTCACAATTTGATCGAGGTTTCGGCCGACTGCGATCTCTGCGCTTCGCACGGAAATCCCCTCACAAATGACGAGGAGGATTTCGAGATCGTGATGCCAGAGCAGAAGGGTCCTTCAAAGGCTGTCCCCCTGCCTACGTCATCTGCTGACCGACTGGCCTCGATTCTGGCAGAGGCCGAGTCAGACGATGAGAGTGACGACGAGATCGACACGGTCACTGAGTGCGTGTCTGAATACGAAGACGAGTAAGCAAACTACTCAGTTCTTCGCGAAGATAGCTAAAATCTGAGAGTGACAATCTGTATAATGTAATGAACCAAAGTAAAGCTAACCCGACCCAGACCAGTCTCTTTTCTTCGTCTTTGTCCTTGACCGTATAGATAGGTTTTAGAATTGTCCCAACGAAAGACTCGTTTTTGTAAATAGGTACAAATATTTGTCCAAAAAATGTATCCTCTTCTTTATTTCCGGAAACAAACTTTTCCAGTTCTGTTAATGCACAAACCGTCTGATTCGAGGCCCAGTGCATCATCACAAATGGAATTGTTATTGCGTGAAGTGACAGCAAATATTGATCTCCAAAAAATGGAGTTGCTACTAGAAATATTCTCACGAGTATGTGTATAATTTGGATTATGTTCATTCTTATACTTATGAACAAAAAAATCGTGTGATGACACCGCTTAGAAATTTAAGAAATGTTTTCAATAGAGCAAAATGATTCGCCCAACTATTAGGCGTAGGTCTCAGCCACAAGTATTTACCAGTCGATTTGTCGGGGGATCTCTAGTTTCACAGTGGGCTCGGGATGATCGACTTTATGTTGTGCCTAGTGGAACCCCTGGGCGAGTTGGTGAAATCTTAGACAAGATGAATCTAGGGTCAATTCAATACACTCCTGTACCTTGGCAACCACCAAATGATTACGAGTGGTACGCTGAAAAAAAGATACCTGAAGATCAGCGGGTCGCGTACATCAAAAAGTGTGAGAATTGGTATTCTGAACACCCACAATCAAATAAATTGCTCAAGGTAAAAGAGCCAGTGACATATAATCGCGAGTTGCTCGGTGAATTTTGGTTTAAAAAATCTGGTATGCCTCCTTTGGAGGATCGGGTATCAGCTATGAGAAAAGCTGATGTTCCAGATGAACTTGTACAAAAACATATAAAGTGGGATCAGAAGATGGATGATACGTCAGAAATCAGGCAGAAAGCGATCGATGAAATTTTCAGCAAGTATGCCAAGTCCAAGACCACACCCAAGCTCAAAGTAAAAGAGAAACTTATAAAGCCTGTTAAAAAGAAGATAAGTAAATAGTACAAGAATGTCTGAAAAGAAGAGTTGGGCCGATATTCAAGACGAAGAAGATAAATTGACAATATCCAAACACGGAATCAAAGTGAAATACACTCCTCCGCACGAGCGTCCAGATAAAAGTCTCAACCGTTTAGAAAGTAAAAAGAATGACTCATCGTTGCCAGGTGTGCGACGAGGTTTTCAATAAATCGAGTCGTTCTCTTGTAAATTGCGGTTTCTGTGATTACAAGTCGTGTTCTGGTTGTAATGAGCGCTATCTTCTCGACACTACCCAAGATGCTCACTGTATGTCGTGTCGCAAAGGGTGGTCCCGAGAAGTTTTGACAAACAATTTTACTTATAAATTCGTTTCCAAGACTTACAAGGAGCGAAGGGAAAATCTTCTCTTTGACCGGGAGAAGAGCATGATGCCCGCTACTCAGGTTTATGTTGAGCTTGAAAAGGAGCATCGTGAGCTGGAAAAAAAGAAGAAAAATCTAGAGATTCAGTTGAGCAAAGAGATTACGATGCATCACTCTATCGCAAATACTCAACTTTCTGCTCTGGCCCTAGAGCACAACATTCCGACCGAATTTCAAGCTATGATACTAAGACTCAAGCTTGCTCAGGAGCAAAACAAAGTGATAAATTTAATAAATATTGACATAGCCACTATTAACACGACTCAAAATTACATACTAAATCGTTTGAACGGCCCGACCCTTCAACTTGAAAAGAGAGCCTTTGTCCGCGCTTGCCCGGGTGACGGGTGTAAGGGGTTCCTGAGTACAGTCTGGAAGTGCGGCCTTTGTGACAACTGGACGTGTCCTACGTGTCACGAAATCAAGGGCCCTGACAGGGAAATTCCTCACACTTGCAATCCCGACAGTGTAGCAACCGCTGAGCTCTTGGCTCGTGATTCGAGAAACTGCCCCAGTTGTGCTTCTATGATTTTCAAGATTAACGGGTGTTTTGCCAAGGATACTAAGATTCCAATGTTTGACGGAACGACAAAGTTGGCCCAAGACATTTCCGTAGGAGATATCCTTATAGGAGATGACGGAACTGCTCGTAAGGTTTTGGAGACTTGTAAAGGCCAGGATGAGATGTTCAAGGTTCGTCAGAACAAGGGTGTTGAGTATATTGTAAACAGTAAACACAAGCTCGTCTTGAAGTTTAGCGGAAATAGATCAATTTACAACACTGGGGGATCTTTTGTCGTTAAATGGTTTGACAAGTCTATTAAATCCAAAAAATTTGAAAACATGGAGGAAGCTGTAAAATTTCGTAATGAGCTTCAGTTTCCTGAAGAAATTGAAATGCTAGTGGAAGACTATATGAAACTTGGAGATTCTGTAAAAAAGTTTATGATGGGTTTTAAAAGTTCTGGTGTTGATTGGCCAAAGAAAGAGGTCGTATCAATCTTCGGAAGTGATCCTAAAGATTACAAGGATATTCACAAAATAAATATATCTGGTGAACATCTTGAAGAAATACCAACTATTTTACCGAGAAAAATTTGTGTAAATTCTGAACCTAACAAGGACGGTCTTCGAACTTCTATCGAGGTTTCGTCGATAGGTCGCGGAGATTATTATGGGTGGACGGTCGATTGTAATAATAGGTTTGTTCTCGGTGATCTCACTGTAGTTCGAAATTGTGATCAAATGTGGTGTACTCAATGTCACACCGCGTTTAGTTGGAAGACTGGGCGTATCGAGACTCATGTCATCCACAACCCTCATTACTACGAGTATCAGAGGACTCACGGAACTCTCCCCCGTCAACCAGGCGATATTCCGTGTGGGGGAATTCCCGACTGGCATATTTTTCAGAGACGTATAGCAAATCTTTTTGGTACCGACAATTATTCCATAATTTCAAATGCTTACAGGAGTCATGCGCACGCTCAGTATGTTATACTTCCTAGATACACGGTGGATCCTCGAAACGAAAACAGAGATCTTCGTATCAAGTTTATGATAGGCGACATCGACGAAAGTGTTTTCAAAAAGAAGATTCAACAGCGCGAAAAGGCTAATAATCGAAAAAACGATATCAGACAAGTCGTTGAAATGTATCTGACTGTTATAATCGATATTATTCAGTCATTTATTGAAAATCTGGACGTTAAAACTATGGTAGAGACTCTTAAGGGTCTTCGGGACCATTACAACACAACTCTTAAGAAGATCCAATTTTGTTATAAATGCGCCGTCCCCACGCTTTTGGATAATTTTATTTTTATTTATTAATTTTTGCGACCATCAGTGTAAAAATATTATATGTGTAACTTATAAATGGCAGGAGGACTTATGCAGCTCGTTGCTTATGGCGCACAAGATGTTTATCTTACAGGAGATCCTAGGGTAACTTTCTTTAAAGCTGTTTATAAGCGTCACACTAACTTTTCTATGGAGGCTATCAAACTAACTCTTCAGGGTTCTATCGGAAATGGAAACCTTGTTCAGGTGGTCGTTGGAAGAGACGGGGACCTTATCGGTGATATGTGGGTAGAACTTTCACCTATTCTATCGGCCCCGCCGGTATGGCTCGCCGAGAGAGCATTCAAATCTGTCGAACTTACAATTGGTGGTCAACGCATAGACAAACATTATCAGCTATGGTTTCGCTTGTGGTCCGAAGTTTTTCGGGACGAGTCTAAAAAACTAACATACGGTAAATTGTCTTCTTTAGGAAATTCATCAGCTGATTCTTCAACTCCAAATGTTGTAAATCTTCCATTATTATTTTTCTTTAATAAAGATCCAGGACTTTGTCTTCCACTGATTGCTCTTCAATACCACGAAGTTCGCATAATATTTGAACTTGCCGACGATTATTTAACCTATTTTTCTCAAAACTATTTCAATTTGTGGTGTAACTACACGTTCCTTGAAAGTAGCGAGCGACGCCTGTTCGCAACTAAAGGACATGAATATCTGATCGAGCAAGTCCAACACAACGGTGGCGACGTGATTACATCAGGAATTCTCAACCCTTCATTCCGTTTGCCCTATCAGCACCCAGTAAAGGAACTTATATGGTGCTTTCAGAATCCTACCATCACTGGTACTAACATGTGGAACTTCTGTGTAGACACGCAGAACGTGTATAGCACTACAGCTCAGATTTCAAACATCGCACCTCATTACTACGGTTCTCCTATTATCAGTGTGCCAAGTCCAACACAGGGACTGTATAATTCTGGAACTTCATTCACTTTCACTAATAAAGGTCAATTTGGACAATCTGTTTCTATCAGTTCAGATGGAACCGCGTATGCAGTGGGGGCTCCAAATTCATCGAGTGGTGTCTTGGCAACAGGAACCGCCGGAAGTGCAAAAGTATACAGATACACAAACGGTTCGTGGGATAGTGGAAGCTTTTTGAACCCTGCTACGGAACCAACAAATGGTTCATTATACGGTACTTCCGTGGCAATCAGTCCAGATGGAAATCAGGCAGTTGTTGGTTCACCTGGAACAACAAACGGTACTATTTATGCTTTCAAGTATATTAACAATGCATGGACCGCATGGACAACTCAGACTGGATCTGGATCTTCAGTAAAATTTGGAACGAGTGTCGCAATTACGAACGGTGGTCGGGTCGCTTCTGGTGCTCCAGCTAAGACTACAAATACAGGTGAAGTTTTGGTTTATAATGTAAATAATGTCGGTGGGTTTACGCAGGTGGGTTCTGCAATTACTGGTGCGAATAGTGGTGATTATTTTGGAACATCTGTTTCACTAGATTCTACAGGTACCATTTTGGCGATCGGTGCGCCAACACCCAATGGTGCGGGATATGTTAAAGTTTTTCGCTTGGCGACGGGTACATGGACAGCTGATACAACGACTATAATGGTTGGATCTTCAGCGGATCTGTTTGGTACTTCTGTCTCTCTCAACGCAGCGGGTAATATTTTAGCGGTCGGTGCCCCTCGTACATCTACGTCATCCGGGTACGTCAAAATTTTTACATATAACGCATCCGCTTGGAGTCTTACCGTCCTAATAACATCCTCTGGCCAAAGTGATACTTTCGGAACGAGTGTATCTCTAAATCCAGCAGGTACGAGTCTAGCCGTTGGGTCCCCTTCTAAAGCGTATGTTCGTGTATATAATTATACTAATGGAGCCTGGCCTGCATATGCTGGACATACATACAACTATACAGATTCAACAACTACTAATATTTTTGGTCAGTCTGTTGCCATTTCGCAAAATCTAGTAATAGGAGCTCCTGCTACAACCGTAGCTGATGGAAATTATGTAAAATTATACGCCCCAACTTTAACACTTTATAAAACATGGGTCGAACAGGGTGGAGAGACAGCCTCGGTTACCACTGGGCCCCTTTCTTCTCTCAATATCGATCTAAACGGTCAGAGTCGTTTTTTCCCACAGAATGGTAAATATTTCAACCAGTATCAGCCACTTATGTATCATTCCGGGAGCCCATATCCCGGAATCTACTCATATTCTTTTGCTCTGAAACCTGAACTTCATCAGCCTTCAGGAACATGCAATTTCTCACGCATCGATAATAGCCAGATTAACATTATACTAAAAAATTCTATGTACACTCCATGCAATTTGAAACTATTTGCCGTGAATTATAACATCTTGCGTATACAATCAGGTATGGCCGGTCTCGCATTCACAAATTAACCAGAGAAAATAATTTATTTATTAATATTAATGAGCAGTACAGTCATTTTAATTGTAATTTTTTTGTGTATGTTTTTACTTTTAGGAGTTTATTTGTATAGCATACAGGACACTTTAGGAATTAATGTACCCCCTCCTAGTGAAACTCCCTCACCAGTACCCCCTCCTAGTGAAACTCCCTCATCAGTACCCCCTCCTAGTG
>Ga0304728_1000086_pt1 | contig 73669 bp, 68 predicted proteins | sample C_130625_MF_Meta_FD_190476 | JGI IMG/M metagenome (GOLD analysis project Ga0304728, IMG submission 190476) | Freshwater microbial communities from Lake Croche, Canada to study carbon cycling - C_130625_MF_MetaG (v2) (version 2) | ecosystem: Environmental > Aquatic > Freshwater > Lake | place... | reverse complement strand
GTATCACTGCCACATGGCAAACCATGAGGATGGCGGTCTAATGGGGCAGTTTCTAGTTGAGAAATAAGGCTTTACTGGGCTTGTATTGCATCATGGATGTATTGAGCTAACCCTCGTCACAGCATCACCTCGCGCGAGTTACCAAGAGTTTTATTATGTCCATATCGGTGCCACTACTAGGGTGCCCGTCAGCCATGCGGAGAAACAATGACCCAACCTTTTGTGCTGTACGCAGCCCCCGCATCGCTCTACTCCTGCAAAGCCCGGAGCTATCTGCGACAGCACGCCATTCCCTACATCGAACGCGCGCCGTCACACCCCGAGTATCTCGAACGCATCATGCCCGCCAACGGACGTTGGATTATCCCCGTATTGGAAACTCCGAGTGGCGAGATCATCCAAGACACCGTGAACATTATTGAATACCTCGACACCTTCGTTCCTGCGGAGCGCTCGGCCATACCTCGTAGTCCCGTGCACCAGTGTGTGGCTTACTTGCTGGAACTCTTTGGCGGTGAGGGCCTTCTGCGACCCGCCATGCACTACCGCTGGGATTTCGACGAGACCAATATCCCCTTTCTCTCGAAAGATTTCTCCTCGATGTTCTTGGTCGGCGGCGATGACGCCGCCCGCGAAGCCGCCTTCGCGACGTCTTCCGCACGCATGCGTTTCGCTACCACCGCCTTCGGCGTGAGCGACACCAACCACGCCGCCATCGAGGCGTCCTATCTCGAATTCCTCCAGCTCTTGGACGATCACCTCGCGGGTTCACCTTTTTTGCTGGGTGGAATTCCCACTATTGGTGACTTCGGTTTCATGGGACCCCTGTACGCACATTTGGCCCGCGACCCGTACCCGTCGGTCATCATGAAACAGCGTGCCCAGAGAGTCTGGCGTTGGACCGAGCGAATGAACGCCCCCACGCAGGATGCCAGCGAATACGGCGACTATCCCGCCACACTTTTCGCCGACGATCAGATTCCCGCGACGATGACCGCTCTGCTGCGCTACATCAGCGAAGAATTCCTCAACGACATGGTGGCCCAGGTCAACGCCGTGGAGAGCTACTTGGTGGACCACCCCGAGATCCTCGACGGCGAAGTAGTTCTCGGTAAGCCGAGCCGTCGTTTTAGCGGTATGACGAGTTTTGCCTGGCGCGGCGAGACGATGAACGTCGCCGTTGTTCCCTATCGGGTCTTTATGTTGCAGCGTCTGCATCGGGCCTTCCACCAACACGACGTCGGTGCACAAGCACGCATTCGCAAGGTTTTCGAAGCCAGTGGACTCGATCCACTCTTGGATATTCGCCCGAGCCGTTGGGTGTTGCGCGAAAACAACCGCGAAGTGTGGGGACCTCTACAGTCGCCCTCGCTGCTGGACTAAGGACGTCGGCTACTCTTCACTCCCCCGCTGCTTCCGGAGGAATCCTTAGGCGTCCACCGCATTTCCCGCTCGCACCAGGCTTCCGGGAAGTTCGCCAGTTCCCACGCCCGCACGATAAGTAACGATGCCGTCTTTCATGGTGGCCACGTAGCCCGTCGCCCGTTGCACGATGCGACGTCCGCCGCCGGGAAGATCAAACACCATCTCGGGACTATGTAGCGTGAGCGTTGCCAGGTCAATCAAGTTGAGGTCCGCCCGCTTACCCACTTCAATGCTGCCGCGGTCGGTCAGACCGTAGGAATGAGCGGTGTCGAAGGTCTGCATCGCTACGGCCTGCTCCAAGGTCAGTCGTGGCCCACGCGTGCGGCCGAGTACCCAGTGCGTGAGTAGGTAGGTCGGAAAACTGACGTCGCAAATCAATCCGCAGTGCGCTCCCCCGTCACTGAGCCCTAACACCGAGCTGGGGTGTTCCATCATTTCGCGCAGAGCCTCGTGGTCTTTGTCAACGTAACTCGCCAGTGGCGCGAAGAGAAACGCACGACCCTCATCTTCCAGGAGTAAATCCAAGGTCACTTCTTCGGGACGTCGACCTTCGCGCTCGGCACGTGCGGCGACGCTCTCGGAGGCTGCGGGTTCGTAATTGACGTCATCGCCGAGCGGAAAGAACTCCTCCCAGCGACTCATGAGAATACGGGTGATGAAGTTGTCGGTGGTGGCCTCTTCGGAGAGGAGTTGCTCGCGCACCGCGGGACGACGCAGCTCCGCGACTCGTTCGGCGAGCGATAAATCGTTCAACTTCTTCATGGTGGGGTGCGTAATAAAGGGGTGAAGCGACGACTGCAGGCCGAAGAGCATTCCCGTGGGTCGCACGGCTACTTGCGGACGAAGATCAAAGCCCTGGGCCTTCGCTGCCGACGCGCCGGCGAGCGCATCACGGTAGGCCGTTGGATTGAGAGGTGACTGCGCGACGGTGTAGGTGACGGTACCGCCCGTACGTCGGGCGATCTCACAGAGAAATTCAATTTCGGGGCCCGAGCCTTGATGATCCGAAATCAACTGGAACACCCCGTGTCCTACCCGACCCATGGCGTCGGCGATGGTCAGAAGCTCGTCTTCCGGCGCGGCGGTTCCGGGTACGAGTCCGTGCTTCGAGCGGTGCAGTACCGTACGCGACGTCGTGAAGCCGACGGCTCCGGCACGCAGAGCCTCTTCTACGAGCGCCGCCATTCGTTCCACTTCCTCGTGCGTGGCGTCGTCGTGCGCCCTGTCACCCATGACGTAGGCGCGCAGGGCGGCGTGAGGAACTTGGCTCAACACGTCAATGGCCAGGTGACGACTCGCGATGAAGTTCAAATAATCCGGAAAGGACTCCCACGCCCAGGTAATGCCTTCGTGCAGTGCCGTTTCGGGGATATCTTCCACCCCCTCCATGAGTTCGATCAGAAACTGGTGGCCGTCGGGGCGAACCGGGGCGAAACCAACGCCACAATTACCCATCACCACGGTGGTAACGCCGTGCCAACTCGAGGGGCTCAACTCATCGTCCCACGAGACCTGTCCGTCGTAATGGGTGTGTACGTCGACCCAGCCCGGGGCGAGGACGAGACCGTGAGCGTCGATATTCTCCTTGGCCGCACCTAGTTCGGCGCCGATGGCGGCGATGACGCCACCATTGATTGCCACGTCAGTTACGCGTAACGGGGTACCGAGGCCATTAACCACGGAGGCTCCACGAAAGACCACGTCGTACATAGATTTCCCCCTTCGCCCCACGGCTCTGAGAGAAATCTACTCCTCCTGCGCCCCTGCAGGCCTAGTGTGAAATCGTTTGCAACTCACCAACTCAACGAGGCTTCCATGACATCACTCCAGCCCTACAGCGCCCACGAAAATGACATGGCGGTGGACGCCTGGGAAGGCATCGTCAGCTGGCGAACCTTGCTCAGCGCCGACCAGACGCCCAGCGCGGGCATCACCATGGGTGTAGCTACCATCGCTCCGAGTTCTTCCGTGGTGGGGGCCCGTCACCACCACGCCCAACACGAGGCGTACTACTTTCTCCATGGTCACGGCGAGGCCATCGTGGGCGACGCAACTTTTCCCGTCCACGCGGGTTCCGTTGTTTTTGTTCCTGGCGATACGCCGCACTTCGTCCGCAACACCGGTGACATCGATCTTCGTTTGCTGTACGTGTTCGCGACGGATCAATTCTCCGACGTGGTCTACTGCTACGACAACGAGGTCTAGAGGTCTCCCAGAGACGCGTACTCGGCCAAGATGTCGGCGCCCTTGGTCTTCTTCTCGCACCAAAAGGCCACCTCGCTGAGCGTCCCCGCTCGGGCCTGCTCATGGCGCAGGCCACGCGAATTTTCCAACAAGGGGTCCCAAATCCGGCTGATCATGTCACGTCCGACATATTTTTTGCCGCTCGCACCAATCCACGTGCGGTCACGCATTTCCGTCAAAGCGGTAGCGAGATAGCTGACGTGGGGGGTCTCGTCCGCACGAATGTACGACACCAATTCCGCGGCGCGTCCGTCGCCGGCAACGAGGGAATCATTGCTCAACCACGACTCCGACCACTTAAAGGTGTGGAATGCGGAAATTTCGATGAAGAGCACGCGGATCATGACGCTCACCATGGTCTCGAGTTCGAGGTCTATATCCTCGGGTAAGAATCGCGCGGGTGTCCCCGACGCGGGAGCGCCGAAACCGATTCGTTGCAGCATGGCCTCGACATCGAGCTCTAAGTTCGGCGTCTCAAAGGCCACGTCACGCGCCGCGAACCACATGTCGCGGTGTCCGGCAGCCTCTTCCCAACCCGCTTCGTCACGACCGTGCGCCTCAAACAAACCAGCGCCGAGATGATCGGTGGCCGTGCCGCGAATGTCTTCAAGGAAATAGCGTTGAAGATTAGTCGGCCGGAAGTTTCGAATATTCGCGCCGAATCCTTCCACCGTGCCGATACGCGTCAAGGTGGCAATCAAGGGCTCGGGCACACCCGCGCGCAGCAAGAACAAGGCCTGCTCCACATTGGGAACGTGGGCGGGCCAGCTCGACAGGGGCACATCCAGGAGATCCGTTCCGAAGACCGCGTGATTGTTTTCCTGCCACGCCGCAATGGCCGGCGAGCGAAAGGCGGTCCGTGGCGAAATGTACTGTCCTTCATCATCGAAGCCACCATGGCAACGCACCCCACCGACCAGGAGCGGTGCGGCAATCGGAGAGTCAGTGAGAAGTTCTTCCGGAGTAAATTCCAGTTGCTGCGTCGTCATGAATCCCCTACCTATCTAGTTACAGTGCCGATGCTAGCCACGTCTGCGCCCACGGCTCGATTCAATGAACCGATCGCTGGTGACCTTCCCAGTAGGGGGCGCGAAGCTTGAACTTCTGAAGTTTGCCGGTCGCCGTGCGAGCCAGTTCGCTACGAAACTCCACCGATCGTGGGGCTTTGAAATGTGCCATTCGCTCACGGCAGTGGGCTATGACGTCCGCTTCACCCACCTCGAATCCGGCCCGCAGCACCACGAGGGCCTTAATGGTTTCGCCCCATTTATCGTCGGGCACCCCTATCACGGCCGCTTCCGCCACCGCCGGGTGCTGAAAGAGACAGTCCTCAACTTCAATGGAACTCACATTCTCGCCGCCGGTAATAATGACGTCTTTTTTCCGGTCGGTAATGACCACGTACGGGCCGTCCAACAGTCCGCCGTCACCGGTGTGAAACCAACCACCCGCCATAGCTTTTGCGGTCTCTTCCGGTTGCTCCCAATAACCCGCGAAAACGTGATTGGCGCGCGCTAACACTTCCCCGTCGATGTCGACGTCCATTTCGACACCGATAGCGGGCACGCCCGCACGACTCAGGAGGGTGGACCGGGTCGCTGCGTCGTGCCCGTCCCATTCCACGGGAGCGCGGTTAATGGTGAGCAAGGGCGCGGTTTCAGTGAGCCCGTAAATCTGGACGAATTCCCATCCCAGTTCGGTTTCCACTCGCTCAATCACCTTGCTGGGGGGTGGGGCGCCGGCCACTACCACGCGGACGAGATCTCGACCAGGAACGTGGCGTCCCTCGGCCCGACGTGCGGTGGCCGCATCCAAGGTCGCAGCAATGACCGCGGGGGCGCAGCAGAGCAGAGTGACTCCGTCATTTTCCACCCGACGAAGAATCTCTTCACCATCAATTTTTCGCAGCACGATGTGACGAGCACCCATTCCAGTCGCGGCGTAGGGCATACCCCAGCCGTTGCAATGAAACATCGGCAGAGTGTGTAGGAGGACATCACGATCACTCACCCCTAAGTGCCAGCCAAAGGTCACCGCATTCATCCAGCAGTTGCGGTGCGTGAGCTGCACTCCTTTTGGTCGGGCCGTCGTTCCGGAGGTGTAGTTAATCGAGCAGGTGGCGTCTTCGTCAGCCACCCACGCCGTTGGTGGCCCTACGGTGGTCGTCTCGGCAAACCACTCGGCGTCGCTCACTCCATCGAGGCAGATTCCATTCTCGACACCAATCTCGTCGATCACTGCCGACACATCGGGATCGTAGAGAACCAGCGACGCACCACTGTGCTGCAGGATGTAGGAAATCTCCTCGGCATTTAGGCGATAGTTAATCGGCACGAGGACACGTCCGTAGCCGCTCACGCCGAAGAAGGCCACGAGGAACTTGGCGGAATTAGGACTGATAATTGCCACGCGCCCGCCGACGGGCACTCCGAGCTGTTCCACCTTCGCGGCCAAAGTTGCGGCACGGGCCGCCAGGCTCTCGTAGGTGATGGATCCGAGTGAACCCGCAGTGCCAGGCTCGTCACGCACGGCGATGCGTTGGGGATAGACCAGCGCACCGCGGCGCAGGAAATCTCCCACATTGAAATCAACCTTCATGCGTTCTCCCTCGAATTACCTCAGGGCGAGATTACCGCTCGCTACTCGGGGCGAACAGCCGAGAGAATGGTCGCGACGATTTCGGTATCTGACGCTCCGGGTCCCAGAATTCCCGCTACTCCCGCCGTCGCGAGATCCGCCAGGTCGGCGTGAGGGACGATGCCGCCCACTACGACGGGAATATCACTTCCGCGCACGCGCAGCGCTTCCACCACTGCCGGCGCCAAGGTCATATGTGCGCCTGACAACATCGAAAGACCCACCACGTCCACGTCTTCATGAATAGCGGCTACCGCCACGGTGTCGGGAGTCTGAAACAGCCCGGTGTAGACAACTTCCATCCCCGCATCGCGCAGTATGCGGGCCACCACTTTGATTCCACGGTCGTGACCGTCGAGGCCGACCTTGGCGACCAAGACCCGCGTGGTCATAAGGAGGGAACTTCCACGTGACGGCCAAAAACTCCGGCCATTGTTCCCATCATTTCGCCCACCGTGGCTGACGCTCGCGAAGCGGCAATGAGTGCGGGCATCACGTTGGCTTCCGCATCGGCGGCCACACGTCCGAGCTCGCTCAAGGCCTCGACGGCGGCGGCTTCGTTGCGATTGCGCCGGGTTCCTGCCAGTCGTTCCCGCTGTGCGGCTTCATCCGCGTTAGTAATGCGTAACAAATCAATCTGCTCGTCGCCATCGGTGAAATCATTCACCCCGACGACGATGCGATCGCCTCGATTGAAGGCGCGTTCGAGGTCGTACGCCGAGTCGGCGATTTTCCCTTGAAACCAATTGTCCTCAATACCAGCGATACAACCTTCCAACATCGAGCCGCCGCCGAACTCCATGATTTCGGCGAAGAGCTCTTCGGCACGTCGCTCCATTTCGTCGGTGAGGGCCTCTACAAAATATGAGCCACCGAGGGGATCGGCCACATGGGTCACATTCGTTTCGTAGGCGATCACCTGCTGAGTGCGTAGTGCGATACGCGCGGCCTTTTCGGTGGGCAGGGCCATGGCTTCGTCCATGGAATTGGTGTGCAGGGACTGCGTCCCGCCCAACACGCCGGCCAAGGCTTCGATGGCGGTGCGCGCGATGTTGATTTCTGGCTGCTGGGCGGTGAGAGACACGCCCGCAGTTTGTGTATGAAAACGCAGTTGCCAGGAGCGCTCATCCGTGGCGTGATAGTGCTCGCGCATCCAGCGAGCCCAAATACGACGCGCTGCCCGATACTTGGCAATCTCTTCGAAGAAGTCGATGTGGGCGTTAAAGAAGAAGGACAGTCGAGGAGCGAAGTCGTCGACCTTCAAACCGGCGTTACGCGCCAGTTCTACGTAAGCAAATCCGTTGGCCAAGGTGAAGGCCAATTCCTCGGCAGCCGTCGATCCCGCTTCTCGAATGTGATAGCCCGAGACCGAAATTGAATTCCATTTCGGCATTTCCGCGGTGGTGAACTTCATGGTGTCGCGCACCAGACGCATGGACTGCCGTGGGGGAAAGACAAATTCCTTTTGTGCTTGATATTCCTTCAGAATGTCGTTCTGTAAGGTGCCGCCGAGTTGACGTCGGGCGATTCCGGACTCTTCGGCTTGCGCCACGAAGAGCGCCAACATCACCGCCGCGGGTGAGTTGATGGTCATCGAGGTTGTAATCGTTGACAGGTCAATCCCCGCGAAGAGGTCGCGCATATCAGCGAGCGAATCGATGGCGACGCCGCAGCGCCCCACCTCACCGAGCGACATCGGATCGTCAGAATCCAAACCCAAGAGGGTCGGCATGTCGAATGCCGTGGACAAGCCGGTTCCGCCGGATCTGATTATCTCGCGAAAGCGTTGATTGGTGGCCGGTGCGGTCCCGAAACCCGCAAACATGCGCATGGTCCATAGTCGCGTGCGGTACATCGAGGCGTGGGGTCCACGGGTATAGGGGTATACCCCAGGGAATTCACCGTCGCTCGGTCCGTAGACCGGCTGGAGGGGAATGCCCGACATCGTGGTGAAGGGCACGGAGCGTTGCGCTGCTCTCTCGTAGGCGTTGCGCCACTGTTCCTGGGCCTCTTCGGGCATCCGTGCCTCCCCGTGACGGCCAAAGACCATTCACGGACAAAGCATAGGTCTCGACAGGTCGGACCCCCTAGGAGTGATCAGCTAGTCGGGAGAACCGCACGACGGAAGGTATTCAGGGGCGTTCCGTCGCCGGCACCGACACGTTCCAGAATGACGACTTGTTGTCCGAGATCGGGTCGCGTCCACACCATCTGACCACTCTCGTTCAGACGCCGCGTGACCTCGATACCAGGAATGCCGACGGGGCGCAGCACGAAAGTACCATCCTCGTAACTGGCCACGACATGTATGGGGGTGGTGAAATCGAAAGCCGAAACGTCATGCACTCCATTTTCTTCAGAGCCGTCAGCACGGGCGTCGGCAATGGTCCCACCACCCATGTCAATAATGCGGTTTCCGCACTGTTCGATACGTTCACAGTAGGTGTAGGTATTGTCGCTGGCCTCGACTACGACGCCTCCTCGTTCGACGTGAATGGCTCGCCACAGTCCCCGAAGTTCGGGAGCACCCGCTACCAATTCGTGATCGCACCCACCCAGCACCGGCGGGGGGAAGGTGTCCCCAAATCCGCCCGCGGGCGTGGTGGCGACGGGGACCTCATCGCAGTGTGCCATTAGGCCTCCGGGCTCCATAGTGGTTGGTCAATCTCAAAGCCGATGGGCTCGCCCCAGTGATTGCGATAAGAAACCTTGTGGGCGGGACGACGCTCGGCAACTCCCCACACACCCTTGGGGTAGCCGAAACTCACCATGGCAGCGAGATTCCAGTTTTGATCGGTGGGGACACCCAAAATCTTGAAGGTCTCCTCGGGGTGGAAGATGCCGAGAATTGACGTCGGTGCGCTCCCCACCCCGTTCGCGCGCGCCGCGAGCTGCGCGCTCCACAAGGCGGGCCAAATGGACCCACCCGACGTGTCGAAGGCCGAAAAAGCAAACATCAACAGTGGGATTTCTGTGAAGTGATCGCCCATCCACTGCACCGAATTCATCATCTTGCGTGTCGTGATGCTCGACGGCTTGTCCGGTTCAGCAGCAGCAGCCTGCACCCGATCGGCGTAGATGGTCTGCCAGAGATTCGCGATGGCCTGTTGGTAGAGAGGGGCGAGTTGGGCTTTCACTTCGTGATCATCCACGAGCAAGAATCGCCAGCCTTGGGTATTTCCTCCCGAAGGGGCCCGCACGGCGGCATCGAGAATTTGCGCTTGCACGTCCATGGGAATCGGATCAGGCAGAACTCGGCGCATCGCCCGAGTGGTGTACAGGGCTTCGTAAATATCCATTGTTGGTCGTCTCCTCACGTGCAGCGATATCCGTGACCCTAGTGAAGTCAATGGCACGACTGAGTTCTCATAGGTATTTTGAAAATGATTTTCATTTTGAGTAAGGTCGAGGTATGCACCAAGCCCTCCTCTTTGCCGGGTTGACCGCCCTCGCGACGACGGCCGGTGGATTCGTAGCGCTGAAGACACGTGATCGTCTTCACCTCGTTCTCGGCTTGTCCGCAGGGCTTTTGCTCGGCCTCGTGGGCTTTGATTTGCTACCCACCGATTTCTCATTTGCGCGTACCTGGGGCGGAGTCCGCGAGTCCTCTCTCATGCTGGTTGTGGGCTTCCTTGTTCTGCACCTGTCCGAAAAACTCTTCGCTACGCACGAACCACACGACTCGGACTACGGCCATGATCACAAACACCTCGCGGGACCCGTGACGGGACTGGCCATGGCGGGACACGTATTCCTTGATGGCATGGGTATCGGAGTTGCTTTTCACGTATCAACCAGCTTGGGTCTGGCCGTTTTCTTCGCCCTCGTCGTGCACGCCTTTAGTGACGGGCTTAATACCGTGAGTTTTCTCATCCACAATGGTCGCTGGACCAGCGGCGCCAAATCCTTGCTCCTCATTGACGCCACCTGTCGCCTCTCGGGAGCGGCGGTGGGTTCATACCTCGTCTTCAACAGCAGTTTTGTCTCGCTCTATTTGTCGCTCTTCACGGGATTCGTTATTTACATCGCCACTTCCCACATCCTCCCCGAAGCGCACGCTTCTCACGCCTCGCGTGCGACCATGCTCATGACGGTGTTGGGAGTTGGGGTGATGTGGATAGTGGTGGCCGGTGGCGCGTAAGAGCCTCGACACCGTTCGTAGCGCACTTCGGGGGGTCAACGGCTTCGCGAGTGCTCAGGAAATCTATGCCGCTCTGGCCGCACAGCCACGGCCCCTTGGGTTGACGACCGTCTATCGGTCCTTACGCACACTCGTCGACGCGCAGGAAGTGGACTTCGTCCGACGTGGTGATGGTGAAGGTGCCTATCGCTACTGCGGCCCCGCTCATCACCATCACTTGGTCTGTCGTGAATGTGGAGAGACTGTCGAAATCGAAGGCGATGCAGTAGAAATCTGGGCCCAAAACGTGGCGACAACGCACGGATTCCGTGACGTCGCCCACAGCGTGGAACTCAGCGGTGTGTGTCGTAGCTGCTAGGAGCTCACGAGGAAATTTCGCCTAATTTTCTCCCTACGAGGTCATTCCCCCGAGACCAACGAGCCCACGAGATAACTCAATCTCTCCCATGTGTCGCAGGCCGTGTTGATAGATCCAACATTCGAATCCATCGAGAACCGTCAAGCCATTTGGACCGGCCACTCGCGCACTGTAGGTAGTAGCAACCCTTTCCGGCAGGGGATGGGTGAGCAGGACTCGCTCAAGATCTGCCGGATCCAAAGTAGAGAGATAGTTTTCCGTGCGCTCCAATACGGTACGCATGTAGTCACAGAAGGCGGAATAGTTACCGATGCGTTGGTTTTCCATTTCGGCCACCGTGAGTTCTTTGCCGTGGTCATTGATAGCCATTTGCACTTTGGCCTGCCATTCGTCATTCCAAATCGGCATCTGCCCCGAGAGCATCATGAAGCTCGAGTCCATCATGTTGATGATGTGGAACAGGGAGAAGGCAATAGGGAGAACTCCGGATCGTTCAAAGTGGTTGACGTGATCGGCGCTCATCGATTCGGTGGCTTGGTAGTACAAAGAATTCAGGGCCTTCATACGGCGCTGGAGCGAGTCGAGAACCAGAGGAGTTGACATGGGCAACCTTTCGCTGCGAGAAATACCGACGGCATCCCTCGTCGTAATCTAGTGTCACCCTGTGTGCCACATGGCCTACCGCTCGTAGAAATGGATTCACGATGAAAGACCTCATTGGAAAAACAGCAGTCATCACCGGAGCCGCTTCCGGGATTGGCCGGGCGACAGCAATTCGTTGCGCCGCCGAGGGCATGAACGTCGTTCTGGCTGACATCGAAGGACCCCTCCTCGACCTCGCGGTCGCCGAGATCCTCGCCACGGGAGTTCGCGCCATCGGGGTGAAATGCGACGTGTCGGATTCCGCTCAGGTGGAAGCGCTGCGCGACACGGCCCTCACCGAGTTTGGTGCCGTGCATCTTCTGATGAATAACGCGGGCGTGGCCTACGGTCGTCCCAACCATAAGACGTCACCGGCGCAATGGCAATGGGTCGTGGGCGTCAATCTGCTGGGGGTGGCCTACGGTGTGAGTGCCTTTGTCCCCGCCATGATTGAACAGGGCGAGGGCCACATCGTCAATACTGCATCCGAGGCGGGACTCACGGCCACGCCGATGTTGGGTAGCTACCACGCCACGAAATACGCGGTAGTCGGGCTCTCCGAATCACTTTCTCTCGAACTCGAAGCAACCAACGTCAACGTGAGCTGCCTCTGCCCCGAATTAGTGGACACTAAAATTTTTGAATCGGTGCGCAACGCTCCCGCCGCGCTGAATCTCTCTGTCCGCCCCGCACCGGTGAAAATCATCGAAGAATTAATGGGCACTGTGGCGATGGACCCCGCGGATGTCGCCGCGGATGTTATCTACGCAGTCAAGGCCAATCGATTCTGGATCATCACGCACCAGGTGACCGAGGCGCGAATCTTGCAACGCAACCGTGACCTCGAAGCGGGACGCCGCCCTCGAATGCCCCTTGGACCTACCGGTCTTTAGCGGCCCAGTTGTTCCGCTAGCGAGGCGGGAACGAAGTTGTTCTCCTGCGTGCTTGCGGCTTCGGTGAGTTCCACCATGACATCCACGACTTCAACCGGGTCCATCTGACCGTTAGTCACGAGATCTTTCATCATCTGGAATAAGGGTGTCGACGGGGCGTTCAGCGAGTCTGCGCCGAACCACTCCCACATCGAATCAGCCATCCGATCATTAAATCCCGTGAGGTAGGGACCGGGGTTGAGCAAGGTGACGTCAATTCCCTGCGCCGCGAGTTCTGATCGCAGGGTTTTCCCCATCGCTTCGAGAGCATGTTTCGTCATTGAGTACGGACCGAAAGCTGGCCCCGGGAGAACACCGGCGATGGACGACACGATAATGATGCGACCCGAACCTTTGGGCACCATCTGCGCGAGTACCGCTTGGGTGATGGACAGCGTGCCAAAAACATTGACTTCGAAGAGACGGCGCACACGGTCCAGCGGGACGTCGGCCAAGGGACCGGTTTGTCCAGCACCCGCGTTGTTAATGAGTACGTCGATGTCCCACTGAGCGACCAGGTCGACGTCCTCGGGACGAGTGATATCCAACTTCGCCACGGTGAGCTCGGGATGCTCCCTTGCTAAGACGTCGGCTTGTTCTTGGGTCTCGGTAGTGGCGATCACTCGATGTCCACGAGCGGCGAGCGCCACGCTGGCGCCCTTTCCGAATCCTGATCCGGCTCCGGTGATGAGGACTGTCTTGGGCATACGGCTCCTTTGGTGATGAACCTTCAATCTAATTCCCACACCGTCTCGATCCGGTCTTCACACTCACCATCAGGGTTCTGAAAATCTCTGGAACTATGCTGACCCCGTGACCGAGAACTCTCTGCGACGGCGAGTTTCTCAGCCCACGACGTGGATAGGGACCGCCATTTTTGCCCTGGGCGTGTGGCAACGGACCACCGGTTTTACGCGGGGCGATCTGTGGTTTGACGACGCGTGGACGGCCCTCGCGGGGCACGTTTCGTTTGCCAGCAGCCTCAAGATGTCCGCCACGGTGCCCCTGTACACCCTGATGATGCACTTTTGGGTTCTCGCCGGACCTCACACCAGCTGGTGGGCACAAATACCGGCTTTCGCTCTCAGCCTGGCGACGATACCGGCGACCTACTTCTTTGTTCGTTTTTTCCGCGTTCGGACTTCGCTCGCCTTCTTGGCCACGCTCATCATGGCGGTCTCCCCCATTGCCGTCATGTATTCCACCCGCGTGAAGGAATACAACGCCGACATCCTCTTAAGCTTTTTGTTGCTCTGGCTCTTTGAACGTTGGCGCCGCGAGCCCCAGGCTCGTCTGGCGTGGTGGATCGCACTCTCGAGCATCGTGGCCTTGCTGACGTCGGCCTCGCTCAACGTCATCGTGGTACCCGTCATCTTCGTCATGGTGATGGTGGCGTGGCGTGCACCCGAACATCGCCGCTCCGTAGTCCCTAGTGCGGGCACCGTCATGTTCGTGGGAGGGGTGGAATATTTACTCTGGCTGTCGCACCTCTCCAGCAATCTCTTTTATGGCTGGCGCCAGCGTGGCGACCTCCTCGATTATCGATCCTTCCACCAAATTTTGTATTCCTTGCAGTCCATGTCGGCGAAGTTCTTCTACTTCTTTATCGGGACTCCGGCGGGTTTTCTCCCCGACCCCAAGCACGCCGTGGTTGTAGCCGGAGCGATTATCGCCCTTATTACGGGCCTCGTCCTGGGTGGATTTTTATGGAATCCCGTGACCACCCTTCTGCACCAACGTGGTCGAGAGATTCCTCCTACCTTGGTGGCGGCTTTGGCCTTGCTACTCAGCGTGGCGCTGGCGTTTGCTGATACCTCGCCCTTCGGAGGAGGTCGCACTGACGAAGTTATTTACCCCGCCATGTTCGTCCTCGCGGCCGTTTTCGCCGAAAACGTCGTCGAACGCTTCCGAGGGAAAATCCATCGTGGCGTTTTCGTCGCCCTGTACGTGGCGTCGACCCTGTTTCTCCTCAATGTGGCTCACAGCAACCGCGCCCTCTACCCCGTCGTCAACGTCCGCCACCTGATGGCGCAGGTGCGGACCCACGCCCAACCCGGCGACCTGATTGCCGTAGACCCTTGGTTTAATTTTACCTGGGCTCTCGATAATCTCTCGGCTTACCGCATCAGTTTCGCCCATAACGACTGGTCGCAGGGTTACCACATTGTGAGCGCCGATCCGTCGGTGATGCTGACGACTCAGTACATGTTGCCCGATGCCGCATACGGCTCGATTCCCCACAGCACGTCGACGACACGCCTGTGGTACATCGGAATTCGCATGAGTCCGAAAGGTTTTATTTTCCCCGATACCGCGACTCCTCTCACGCCGACGGCGTGTTACCTCGCTCTCGTCGGAGCGCAGGGCTGGCAGCCCACTCACACCTACGTCGTGGGGACCAACACCATTGCGGTTCTTTTGACGCACGCCCCCACGTCATCTACCTCGATACGGTGAGCACGCCCAGCTTCGCTCGGCGCCTCCTGTGGCGTAGTCGCTATCAACGTTCACAGCTGGGCCACGCCTGGCGATCCTGCTTCGTCGTTCTGCGACCGAATCCTCGGCGTACCGCATGGATAAGTTCCTGGCAACGCAGTGGCTCGACGTGGTTGGCGGAGATGCTAAGTGCTGACGCGGCAACACGTTTGGTCTACGAACCCGCCAACGTGCCCGACGCCGTCTACACCGGAGAGGATGCCGCTCGAATCGACCTACCGAACGAGGCACATCCCGCAGTACTCGAAGTGACGCGATTTCTTCATGGTGGTGGAGGGTTCCGGGGCCGTTGGGTCGATCAGCTCAATCACGCACATGTGGTGCGCCGGACCGTCGTCAAAGACGTCCGCGCGCTGGGCATCACCGGACTCGTCCGCTCCCGCCGCCCCCACAACCCCGTCATCATCCTGGTGCGGCACCCCCTCGCCGTCGCCGAATCGGTGGTCGCACTCGGTTGGACGTCCACGGACGATCACGCTGCCGCGCTCCTGAATGAAGTTCGCACGTGGTGTGAATACCATCGACGCTTACTCGACGACCCCCGTCTGACCTCGGTGTGGTGGATGAGTTACGAAGAACTACGCGCTGATCCGATTTCCGAGATTTCAGCCGTGAGCGATTACGCCATGGGCTTCCACCCCACGTGGGCCGTCTGGAAGAGCACCGCCCTTGACCCGCAGCAACCGTCCGCGACAAACTTTCGTGGCACCACCAATGAGACGCACGCCCTCTGGCCACGCCTGGATTCCATGACTATTTCGACCGCCGTGGAGATCATTGACAGTTTTGGCTTTGGCTCTCTCTACGGGTCGGGAACCGGCATTCTCCAACCACTGCGGACTTTCGTGGCCGCGCGTGCATGATTGACCATCACCCGAGGGCTTACTAGCGTCATCACCATGGAACTGTCCGCTCTCTACTTGCCGCAATTCCATCCCATTCCCGAAAATGACCGATGGTGGGGACCGGGATTCACGGAATGGACGAACGTCCGACGAGCGCGAGCGCTCTTTCGCGGCCACGCGCAGCCGAACGAGCCGGGCGAACTCGGCTACTACTCGCTTCTCGATCCGGCCACGCGAGAAGCACAAGCCACACTCGCGCGCGAATACGGGGTGACCTCGTTTTGCTACTGGCACTATTGGTTTGCCGGGCACCAGTTACTCGAGCAGCCCCTCCAAGAAGTTCTGAGCTCTGGTCGACCAGATTTCCCTTTTTTTATTGGCTGGGCCAACCAGTCCTGGTCCGGAGTGTGGCACGGTGCTCCCGATGACATATTGATGGAGCAGACCTATCCCGGAGCCCTCGACGACCAAGCACATTTTGACGCCCTCCTGCCCCTGTTTCGCGATGACCGATACGTGCGGCGCAACGGACTGCCCGTCATGATTATTTTTCGCCCCGGTGAATTACCGAGTCCCGCGGACTTCGTGCAGCGCTGGCAGCAGATGGCACTCGCGGCCGGCTTGCCCGGTTTGTACCTCGTGGCCTGGATCGAAGGCAAACCGTGGGGTATCGAATACCGCACGCATCATGCGGACGGTTTTAACGCGGGGCTCTACGTGGAGTTTCCTTTTCGTCGAAACCTCCGCACCCGCCTGCGCGACAAGCGGCGCGCTTCGAGGGAACGCAGCGGTCCGGGGCGCTATCACTACGCCCACGACATCCCGAAACCTCGAGAGAAATTAGACGGAGTTGTCCATCTCAGCGTCCAGCCCAACTGGGACAACACTCCACGATCACAACGTCGAGCCTCCGTCATCACCGACGCCACCCCCGCCAAGTTTGCTGACCACCTCACCGTGGCCCTGAGAGACGAGCTCTCGCAACCCGAGGATCAACAGCTAGTGGTCATCAAGAGCTGGAATGAATGGGCCGAAGGAAACTATCTCGAGCCGGACCAACGCTTTGGACGCGGCTGGCTGGACGCCGTGCGTACGGCACGACGCCGTGCCGGCATAGAGGTGGGCTCATGAGTGTCGAACTCGAACTATCTGCCAATGACCGAATTGCCACGCTGTGGTTGAACCGTCCGGAACTGCGCAATGCCGTCTCCTTGGAAATGTGGGAATCGCTGCGCACGCACTGCGATTCCTTGCGCGAACGCGACGCACTTCGCTGTGTCGTGGTCCGTGGTCGCGGAGGTCACTTCAGCGCGGGTGCCGACATTGCGAGTCTTGGTCGCTCGTTGGCTGCCGATCACGAAGGTTCGCGCTATCGCAGTGTGAACGCCGCCGCCGAAGAGGCACTCAGTACTCTCGCCTGTCCCACCATTGCCGTCATCGAGGGCTTCTGCGTGGGGGGTGGCGTCCAGATTGCCGCCGCGTGTGACCTACGTCTGGCGCACCACAACGCGCGTTTCGGCGTGACGCCCGCCCGCCTGGGCATCGCCTATCCCGCGGGCGCCATTAGTCGTCTGGTGGACATCGTGGGAACCGCGCGGGCCCGTGAAATCCTGATGCTGGCCGACATCGTTGATGCTCCCACGGCCGCCGCCTGGGGGCTACTCACCAGCATCAGTGAGGACGTCGATGTAGAGCTCGAACGAGTACTGAGCACCATACTGTCGCGATCAAGTTTCTCCCAGCGCGCCGCCAAGGCCGTGCTCAATGCCCTCTCAACGAACGCGAATATCACTGCCGTGGGTCGCGACTACGAACTGGCCTCCCTCGAACACCCCGATCTCACCGAAGGTTTAGCGGCCTTCGGTGAAAAAAGAGAGCCACGCTTTACCTGAGCACTCGTACTATGGAGTTGTCAACCAAGGAGAACGATGCCCCTCGCACCCGAAAGCCAGTTCATCAACGACATTGTGGTCGCCAATCGGGACAACAGCGCTGGATTTCTCAGCCCTACTGAATACCGCGAAGGAATGTCTGCCCTCGCCAATGCCCTCCCCGTGCCGGACTTTCTCTGCGAGCACACGGAGCTCGAGCTCAAGGGCGTCCCCGCCTTGTTGATCTCCCCGCCACAGGCCAGCTCGGCCGTCATGATGTGGTACCACGGTGGTGGTTGGGTCATCGGTTCGGTTGCAGAATCACTCAGCCCCGTCGACGCCCTCGCCGCGGCGCTGGGTTGTCACATCATCAGCGTGGACTATCGTCTCGCCCCCGAGAATCGCTTCCCCGCCGCCTATGACGACTGCGTCACCGCCTTCGAATGGGTACGTCAACACGGCGCCGACTACGGCATCGATCCACTGCGTATTTCCGTCGGTGGTGACTCGGCGGGGGGAAACCTGGCCGCGGCCGTGGCTCAAAAATTTGGCTCGCTGGTCCGCACGCAGCTTCTGGTCTACCCCGTCACCTCAGTCGCTCGTCATTCGGATTCCGCTCGCCAATACCACGAGGGCTACTTCCTCGATACCCCACTCATGGATTGGTTTATCGACCAGTACACCGATGCGGGCCAGCGCACCGACCCTCGGGTCAGTCCTTTGCAGGCCGACGAATTCACCCTGGCCCAAGTGGCCCGCGCGCACGTAGTGATTGCCGAATACGACCCCTTGCGCGATGACGGTTTCGACTACGCCACCCGACTACGTGAACTTGACGTTCCGGTCACCGTCGACCACCACGACGACCAAACACACGGCTTCTTTTCCATCCCGCACGCCATCCCGGGAGCGGTGGTGGCCCGCGACAGGGCCGTCGCGGCCTTGCGGGACTATCTCTAAACCACACCTGCCCTCGCACTATCTGAAACACTGGACGACATGACTCAGCGCTACGGCATCACCATCCCCTTCGAGGGCAAAACCCTGCAGGAGCATCGCGACCTCTTTCGACAAGTCGCCGATGCCGGCTATACGGACCTGTGGTCAGCCGAGGTCGACGGACTCGATGGCTTCACGCCACTGACCTTGGCCGCCGCCTGGGAACCCGAGCTGCAGCTGGGTGTGGCTATCACCCCGGTGTACACCCGTGGCCCCGCGCTCCTCGCCATGAGCATCGCCGCCATGGCCGAAGCTGCGCCCGGAAGGTTCACCATGGGTCTCGGAGCGTCCTCGCTGCCCATCGTAGAACGTTGGAACGGTATTCCCTTCGACGAGCCCTTCAAGAAGACACGTGACGTTCTTCGTTTTGTTACCCGCGCCCTCGACGGGGAGAAAATCGACGAGGAGTTCGCCACCTTCACGGTGAAAGGTTTCAAACTCGCGCGTCCCGTCACGCATCGCCCACCAATTCTTCTCGGTGCCTTGCGTCCGGGGATGTTGCGCTTGGCCGGCACGGAGGCCGACGGCGCGATCTTGAATTGGCTCAGTGCCAGTGACGTTCCTACCTGCACTGAACACGTCGGCGCCCACAAGTCCATCGCGGCACGACTTTTCGTCATCCCTACCGAAGACGCCGACACCGCACGCTTCATAGGTCGACGCATGATTTCGTCCTACTTGACGGTGCCCACCTACGCCGAGTTCCACCGCTGGTTGGGTCGTGGCGAGCGACTCCAGCCCATGTGGGATGCCTGGGCGGCTGGTGATCGCAAGGCGGCCAACGCGCTGATTCCCGACGACGTCGTCGACGAGCTCATCATTCACGGTAACTATGACCAGTGTCGCGAGCACGTGCAGCGTTACATCGAGGCCGGTATTCAAATACCCACTTTGGCCGTGATCCCCATTGGCGTGGACATCACCGAGGCCATTGCTGGCCTCGCCCCACGCCCCTAAGTGGCTTAGGCCCGCTCGGCTTCGAGAAACTCCAACATGTCCGCGAACTTCTCGCGGGCGGCCACGCTCCGGGTAGGAATGTGGTCGGTAGGAATTTCGCTGGGCTGATAATTCTTCAGCGCGTGGCGCGCCACGGTTTGCTTGTGCACTTCGTCCGGGCCGTCATAAATACGCGCGGCCCGCGCCGCGCGGTACATGGACTCCAGCGGCATGTCCGAGGAATAGCCCAGTGAACCGTAGGTCTGCAACGCGCGGTCCACCACGTTGTGTAGCACGGTGGCCCCGTAGTACTTAATCATGGCGATCTCCACGCGTGAGGCCGAAGCCCCCACCTGGTCCATCTTCCACGCCGCGTGCAAAGTCATCAGTCGGGCCGCGTGCATTTCGGCCATGGAGTCCGCAATCCAGTTCTGTACCGTCTGCTTTTCGCTCAGCAGTGAGCCGTGGGTAAAACGACTGAGCGCGCGTTCGCACATCATGTCAAAAGCACGCTGACTCTGACCCAACCAGCGCATGCAGTGGTGAATGCGTCCGGGTCCGAGGCGCGCTTGGGCCAGAGCGAAGCCGGCGCCTTCCGGTCCAATGAGGTGATCGGCGGGTACGCGCACGTCCTCGTAAAGAATTTCGGCGTGGTTCCCGAAGCGGCCGTAGTGAACTTCGGGGTCATCCATAGAACCAACGTCACGCAAAATCGTGAGGCCGGGCGTGTTCACCGGTACCACGAACATGGACGAACCCTGATAGGGGTGAACGTCAGGATTCGTGACCGCCATCACGATCAAAATGTCCGCCACGGAGCCGTTCGTGGTGTACCACTTGCGTCCGGAAATGACCCATTCGTCACCGTCTTTGACGGCGCGCGTCTGGAGCAGACGGGGGTCGGAACCAGCGGTGTGGGGCTCGGTCATCGAAAAGCCGGAACGAATCTTCCCGTCAAGAAGCGGCTGCATCCAACGTTCACGGATGTCGTGGCGTCCGGTCATTTCCATTCCGGCCGCCAAGAGTTCGGCGTTGCCCGAGTCGGGGGCGTTGTTGCCAAAGACCACCGGGCCGTAGGGGCTCTGTCCCAGAATTTCGTGCATCAGACCCAAGCGGACCTGACCGAAGCCCATGCCACCCATTTCGGGAGGGAGGTGCGCCGCCCACAATCCACGCTCCTTGACTTGTTCTTGCAATGGCTTAATAAATGTCACCACGTCGGAATACGGAAGTCGGAGAGTTTCAATCGGGAAGATTTCCGTCTTCACAAACTCGCGCATCCAGACGAGCTGCTCTTCGAATTCCGGTTCAGTTTCAAAATCCCAGGCCATGAGGCTCCTTACCTTGTTACTCGTAGATTAGGTCGCAGGAACACCCCCACCCATTCTCCCTAGACTGATAGGCGTTTCCAAAGGAGAGTTTCGTGGCTAAGAAAAAAGCATCTTCCCGTCCCGTAAAGATTGGGGTGGTCGACACCATGTTCGCTCGCTTCGACATGGGTGCCGCCGCTCTCGCCGAATTGGCCACCTGCCCCGGCCACGGCAAAAAATTTGTCACGATTGCTCAGACCGTGCCCGGTTTCAAGGACTTGGCCGTGGCCGCCAAGAATCTCATCGAAAAGGACGGTTGCTCCATCGTGGTGGCTCTGGGCATGCCGGGAAGTGCGGCCGTCGATAAGCAGTGCGCCCACGAGGCAGCGCAGGGGATCATGATGGCCCAACTATTGACCTCCACCCCCATTCTCGAGGTGTTCGTTCACGAAGACGAAGCCGACGACCCCGCCGTCTTGGCCACGGTCTTTGATAACCGCTCGCGTGATCACGCCCGCAACGCTTACTGGATGCTCTTCGAGCCCGAGCAACTACGTCAGCGCGCCGGTCAAGGGATCCGCCAAGGCTTCGGACACGCCGGCCCACTAACGATCTAGAGAAGGTTCCTTCGGCAAACCGAGCACCCGTTCGGCGATGATATTGCGCTGCACCACCGAGGTGCCACCACCAATGGTGAGGGCCTGCGAGTAGAGAAAACCGTGCGACCACATCGCCCCGTTCTCCCCCTGCTCGCCGTCGGGGCCCACGCCGGTCAGCATCGCGGCCATTCCCGCGACACTCTGGGCGAGCGACATCACTTCTTGACCGTGTTCGTCGGCCAGGGCTTTGCGCACGCTGGCCTCGGCACCCGGTTCGCGACCGGCCAACTTAGCTGACACCAAACGAAGTCGGAGGAGTCGGAGGATTTCCCCGTGCGACCAACAGCGGACGAGTTCGTCACGCACCACGCGTGACAGTTCCCGACCCCGGCACGCGGCGAGCAGATCATTCGCCGTGGGACCACGACCCCACAGAGCTCCTTCGCCCGAGAGGGAAACGCGCTCGTTGCCCAGCGTCACCTTCGCCAAGCGCCAACCGTCGTTGACCTGACCGATGAGGTGATCGGCCGGAAGTCGCACTTCGTCCAAAAAGACTTCGTTGAAGGCGTGGTCGCCCGTCATATCCACCAAGGGACGAATGGTGATACCAGGAAGATTCATGGGACAGATGAAGTAACTAATTCCCTGTTGGGGTGCGCCGTCACGCGAGGTGCGCGCCAACAAGATTCCCCAGGTCGCCACGTGCGCGTAACTCGTCCAGATCTTCGAACCCGAAATCACCCACTCATCGCCGTCGCGTACCGCCGAGGTAGTGAGAGACGCCAAGTCGCTTCCGGCATTGGGTTCGGAAAATAGCTGGCACCAGAACTCTTCGCCGCTGAAAAGCTTCGGCAACCAGCGGTGCTGTTGCTCGTCGGTGCCGGCGTAGAGAATGGTGGGGCCAGCCCAGCCAATCCCGATGGGATTGATCGGTCGGCGCACGGCCGCGCGGGTGAGTTCCTCGTCGATAATGAGCTGGGTCTCCACGTCCGCGTCACGACCCCAGGGTGCGGGTAGGTGCGGCGCCACCAAACCGGCCTGCGCCAGGTCACGGCCACTCGGATTGGGGTGTTGATCCAACCACTCGCGAATTTCCAACCGGCGAGGATCGAAGCGAGCGGCGTCAGATACCCCTACCGATTCGTGCTCTGGAGATAAGAGGCCACGCCCGTCCGTCATCCATGCTCCTTGCGAAAAGATTCCTGTTCCAAGGTACTCCACCTCGGCTTGACTAACCTCGCCCTAGCGAGGGGGAGTTATGTCGCAGTGGAACTTCAGTACGGTGTGGCGCACGGTGGGCGTCACCATTCCCGAGGCGTCGGCCATTGAACAGGGCGACCGTACGGTCACCTGGGGTGAATTTCACCGCGCCTCCGAGGGGGGCGCGAGTTGGTTGATGGACCACGACGTGGCACCAAACGCCAAAGTTGCCCTGTACCTCTACAACTCCCCGGAATATTTGATGGGCTTCGCCATGTCCTTGGCCGCACGCTGCGTTCCCATGAACACTAATTATCGCTACGAAGCCGACGAACTGGCGTATCTCTTTGAGAATGGTGACGCGGAAGTAGTTATCTTCCATGGCACCTTTACGCCCATGGTTGACGCCATTCGCGGTCGCTGCCCCCTCCTTCGTCATTTCGTCTACGTGGCCGACGGCTCGGGCGAATGCCCGGCCTGGGCCGTTCCTTTTGAGGAGTTATCCCTGCACCCGGTGCGCGAACTTCCCGAGGCCTCGCCCGACGACTTGCTCTTCCTATTTACCGGTGGCACGACCGGCATGCCAAAGGGCGTGATGTGGCGCAACGATGACCTCTTCAGTCGTATGAATAACGGCTCCTTTCGACGCCTTCCCCCGGAAGGTGACCTCACCGATGTGATCACCTTGCTCCAGGCGGAAGGCCCCGGGATCGCGGTCCTGCCCGCCTGCCCCTTGATGCACGGGACGGGACTTTTTTCCGCGATCAACACCCTCTCCACGGGCGGGCGCGTGGTCTTGCTACCCTCACGAAAATTTGACGCGCGCGAACTCGCCCGGGTCATCGACGAGCATCAGGTTCAAGTGGCAGTAATCGTCGGTGATCCCTTTGCGCGTCCCTTGGCCAAAGTCGTGTCGGAATCACCGCAGGACTTTTCCCTTTCCTCCTTGTTCTGCATCCTCTCCTCGGGGGCGATGTGGTCCACCGAGATCAAAGAGGCTCTCCTCGCACACCACTCCGCCATGATGCTGGTCGACGCCTTCAGTTCCTCCGAAGCTCTCGGCATGGGCTCCAGCGTCTCCACGGCCAACGGCACCGAAACCACCGCACGCTTCAACTTGGGCGAGAACGTCCGCGTCGTCGACGACAACGACCGCGACCTTGTTCCCGGCAGTGACAGTGTCGGTCGCATCATGCTCGGGGGACGTATCCCGATGGGTTATTACAAAGATGAGAAAAAGACGGCCGCGACCTTCCAGACACACGACGGTGTTCGCTACAGCGTGCCCGGTGATATGGCCATGGTCAACGCCGACGGAACGATTCACCTCTTGGGTCGCGGATCGCAGTGCATCAACACTGCCGGGGAGAAAGTCTTCCCCGAAGAAGTAGAAGAAGCACTCAAAACGCACGAAGCGGTGGCTGACGCCTGCGTCCTCGGGACTCCCCACGAAACTTTTGGACAGCAAATTGTGGCCGCCGTGGAATTACACGCCGGCGCCACGGTGAGCGAGAGCGAACTGATTGCCTACGTCAAAACGCGACTGTCGTCGTACAAAGCGCCGCGCCATGTTCGCTTCGTCGACACCATTGGTCGCGCCGTCAACGGCAAAATGGATGTTGCCCGACACCAACGCGAAGCCCGCGAGTGGCTAGAGACAATTTCGTAAGGCGATAAGTTCGAGACGTGAAGAACTCAGTCAGCTGGCGACAACTAGCCCGCCGATTTCTCACCTTGGGGCTCACCGGCTTTGGCGGACCGACCGCCCATATCGCACAGATGCATCACACCTGGGTCGACAGTGAGCAGATTTCCTCGTCGGAATTTTCACACGCCTTCGCCGCGACCACTATTTTGCCGGGACCCACGTCGACGCAAATGGCCCTGTGGGTTGGTTGGCGACTCAAGGGGTGGCGCGGAACGCTGGTTGCCGGCACTTTGTTCATTCTTCCTTCCGTCATCATGGTGACGTTGCTGGCGAGCCAACTCGATCGCCCCGGTTATTGGTCAATTCATATCACCGCCGCCGCGACCGGGGCCTCCCTCGCCGTTCCGGGGATTGCCGCCGCGACCGCAATTACCTTGTGGCGGAGTCACCGCGAGGAATGGTCACGTGCGCCGCACCCTCCCACGGCGCGACATATCTACGGCGTCTGGCTCATCGTGGCCTTCGCGCTGGGTCTTTTTCCGACCATTGTCAACCCCTTCTTCGTTTTAGTCGGAGCCGGCCTCATCATGATGAGTCTGCGACACGCGACCACCGGACCGCTGCTGGTGGGGGTAGGGGGAATGGCTCACGCCCTGCCGCCACTGGCGTGGTTGGCCCTGAAGATCGGTGCTTTGAGTTTCGGTGGCGGTTTTGTCATTGTCCCCATGATGCGCGCCGACGTCGTCTCGCACCACCACTGGATGGTGGGCAGCCTTTTCGTGATTCTCGTCGCCCTCGGACAACTCACCCCGGGCCCCGTTGTGGCCACCATCGCGGGTGTGGGGTACCTCGTGGATGGATGGTCGGGTGCGGGCCTCGCCGCGGCCTTGGCCTTTGGCCCCTCCTTCGTCTTCGTGAACGGACTCAGCCCTTTCTTTGACCGCGTCCGCCACAACCCGAGGGCCATCGCCTTCCTCGAAGGGGCGGCCCCCGCTGCCATTGGGCTCATCGGATCCACGGCTATTTTGACCTTGTCGTCATTCCCTCACTGGTGGGAATGGCTCGTTCTGGTGTTTTTGGGCGTGATAATTCTGTCGCATCGCCTTGCGACCCCGCTGGTAATCGTGCTCGGTGCGGTGGTGGGCGTCGTCGTCCTATAACCCAAGCCCGTCGCCAGTTTTGGCTAGGCTGACCGTGGTTACCACGTAGTAACCCTCAAGGAGGAAAAATGCCCGAAGCCGTCATTGTTGCCACCGGACGCACCGCCATTGGCCGTGCCTTTAAGGGATCGCTCAGCAGCATGCGTCCCGACGATCTCACGGCTCTCGTCGTGCGTGAAGTCCTCGCCAAAGTTCCCCAGCTCGACCCTCACAGTGTCGAAGACCTCATGTTGGGTTGCGGACAGCCCTCGGGCGAGTCCGGCTTCAACATTGCCCGCGTGGCCGCAATTCTCGCCGGCTTGGACAACGTTCCCGGCGTGACCGTGAACCGTTACTGCTCTAGCTCACTGCAGACCATTCGCATGGCTGCTCACGCCATCCGCGCTGGTGAGGGTGACGTGTTCATCGCCGCCGGTGTGGAAACCGTGTCGCGCTACGGTGCCGGCGCTTCCGACTCCGGCAACGCCGCCAACCCCCTCTTCGCCGACGCCTACGCCCGCACCAAGGCACGTGAGGCTGGTGGTCAGGGAACCTGGAGCGCACAGCCGGGATTGCCCGACATCTACATCGCCATGGGCCAGACCGCCGAAAACGTTGCCGAGTACGAAGGCGTCACCCGTGAAGAGATGGACCAGTTCGCCGTCCTGAGTCAGAACCGCGCCGTGGCGTCGCAGGAAAGCGGATTCTTCGACCGCGAAATCATTCCGGTCACCTTGGCCGACGGCACGATCGTGAACAAGGATGACGGCCCCCGTGCCGGCACCACTCTCGAGAAACTCGCCAGCCTGCAGCCCGCCTTCCGCCCCGACGGGCGCATCACCGCCGGTAACGCCTGCCCGCTCAACGACGGCGCCGCCGCCGTGGTAGTCATGAGCGACACCAAGGCCAAGCAACTGGGTATTACCCCCTTGGCCCGCATCGTCTCCAGCGGCGTGTCGGGACTCAACCCGGAAATCATGGGTCTCGGTCCGATCGAAGCCTGTCGCCAGGCGCTGAAGCGTGCCGGCTTGACCATTGATGACATTGGACTGGTCGAAATCAACGAAGCCTTCGCCGCTCAGGTGATCCCGTCAGCCAAGCACCTCGGCATCAGCTGGGACAAGCTCAACATCAAGGGCGGCGGCATTGCCCTCGGACACCCCTTCGGCATGACCGGAGCTCGCATCATGACTACCCTGCTGAACGCTCTCGAAGACGAGAACAAGACCTACGGCATGGAATCCATGTGCGTCGGTGGTGGCCAGGGAATGTCAATGATCGTTGAGCGTCTGAACTAATAACGCGCAGGCTGTCGGTCTAGTACAGACCGACGATGTTGCCGTCACTATCAATATCGATTGCTTCGGCAGCTGGGTGCGAGCCCAGACCCGGCATCGTACGCATATCGCCGCAGATGGCGTAGATAAATCCGGCTCCGGCCGAAAGGCGTACTTCACGCACTGGTAATCGCCAGCCCGTCGGCGCCCCCCGCAAGCTGGGGTCCGACGAAATGGACAGGTGCGTCTTAGCGATGCACACCATCGCGTCGCCGTAACCGAGACGCTCAAAAAGAGTGAGGCGCTTTTCGGCGGCGCTGGAATAATCGACCCCTTCGGCGCCGTAGACGCGGGTGGCGATGGTCGAAATCTTGTCGCGTAGTGCGTCGCTACTGGCGTAGAGCGGCGCGTAGTGACTGGCGTCCGTAGCCGCCTCGGCCACCGCGTGCGCTAAATCCACTGCTCCCGCGCCTCCCTCGACGAAGTGTCGAGTGACCGCGCAACGAACGCCCAACTCCCTCGCGACTGAGCGAATTACTTCGTATTCGCTCTCGTGATCTTCGGGGAAGGCATTGATGGCGATCACGGGGGTGACCCCGTGCATGCGTACGTTCTCCACTTGTTTGCGGAGATTGGCCGCCCCGAGAGCCACGTCGTCAGGGTTTTCGGCCAGGAGTTCCGGGGGAAGTGCTTTGCCCGCCACAATTTTGTAGCGCCCCGAGTGAGCCTTCAAGGCGCGCACCGTCGCCACCACTACCGCCACGGTCGGGGTAAGGCCCGACACTCGCGACTTAATGTTGAAGAATCTCTCGGCGCCCATGTCGGCACCAAAGCCCGCTTCGGTCACCAGGAATTCTCCCGCGTGAATACCGATCAGGTCGGCAACCACTGAAGAATTGCCGTGGGCGATGTTCCCGAATGGCCCCGCGTGCACCAGTACCGGAGTATTTTCCAAGGTCTGAAGAAGATTCGGTTTGAGGGCGTCGCGCATAATGACCGTCATGGCCCCTGCAGCTTTGAGGTCTTCGGCCGTGACCGGCTCACCTTTCTTGGTGAAGCCCACAATGATCCGACCCAAGCGCTCACGCATATCTCGGAGCGAGGTGGAGAGGGCCAAAACGGCCATAACTTCGCTGGCCGCCGTGATGTCGAATCCACCTTGGCGCGGAATTCCGTCTTCACCACTGCCGAGTCCGAGCACCACGTTGCGCAAGGCGCGGTCATTGATGTCGAGCGCTCGTCGCCAGGTGATGTTGTCCAAGGCGAGCTCTCGCTGATTGCCGTGATAGAGGTGGTTATCCACCATGGCGGCTAACTGATTGTGCGCCGCCGTGACCGCGTGCATGTCACCCGTCAAATGAAGATTGAGGGCTTCGAAAGGAACCGCTTGGCTGTAACCGCCGCCAGCTGCTCCCCCTTTGATTCCGAAAGTTGGCCCCATGGATGACTGGCGAATGGCCGCGGTCGCCCGGCGTCCAATGACATTGAGTCCTTGGGCGAGGCCCAGCGTGGTGGTGGTCTTTCCTTCCCCCAAGGGCGTGGGGGTTACGGCGGTCACCACGACGTAGACGGCGGGAGGCCGATGGCCCAGCGCCGCAATGGCGTCGAGCTTAATTTTGGCGACGTAGCGACCGTACGGTTCGAGGAGATCCTCGCCAATCCCCATGGTGGCAGCCACGTCGCTGATCGGGGTCAAATGGGCGGCGCGGGCAATATCGAGGGCGGAGCCCATGGGTCGTGTCGCCACGGAGACCTCTTTCGAAATATGCGGACCGCAACCGACCTGATGGTCGGTTGCTCGCTCTCGACTTTAGAGCGAACAACCGACCGCCAAGAATCTTGTTCATGAACAACCCCACGCCGAGGGAGCACCTAGTCTGGGACTACGACGAAAGGGCCGCCATGGCTGAAAAATCCATCAACACGAAGAACATCAAGAAGGCCGGCAAGACCTTGAAGGAAAAGCGCGCCGCCAAGGTAGCCAAGAAGTCGGGCCGCTAAGGCTCGCTCCTTATTTGCCGCGAGTGCGCTTGTCCACTTCGGCAGACTTTTCGCCTTCGAAGAAGTCCAAGTTCGAAATACTTTGACCGTCCCGGACTTTTCCGCGCAACTTGGCGGTGGAATCGCTGAGCGAGCGGAAAGCCATTTTGGCACCATCAGCGTCGGCGGCGAAGTCCTGGACGTTAGCGGCCGAAAATCCCACCCGGCCCGAGGCCAGGTAACTGTCCTGATTGGCACCCATGTAGACGAAGCTCCACTTGTTTTCGGTTTCGCGCTGCTTGATCAACTCGAAGAGCTTCTCGTGCGTGTATTCCGAACTCGCGTTTTCCTCGCCGTCGGTAAAGGTGATGAAGATGATTTCTTCGGCGTCCTGCTTCAACGACGCCAGCTGCTCACCACGGATGGTGGCGTCGGCAATGGCGTGACCCATGGCGTCGTACAAAGGTGTCGAGCCGCGCGGGCAGAAAGTCTGCGCGGTGAACTTCGGAACTTCGGACATGGGGGTAGCCGACGCGAGAACTTCGTGCGCGTCGCCGGAGTCAAACTGAATCAAGGTCATGATGGCGTCATTGCCCTCGGCCGCCTGCTCGGTAATGAAGGAGTTAAAGCCTCCGATGACATCATTGGCCATCGTCGCCATCGACCCGGATCGGTCGAGAACAAAATACACGTGTGTCGTGCGCTCTTTCTTGGTGGAAGTCATATTTACTTACCTTTCTTTTGGTTAGCCAGGCCGCGCTCCAAAACGAGACGAATAGTGTCGCTCATGGCAAGGCCCTGGGTGTTTCCAACGGCCGCGAGGCGCTCAAGCAGCTCCACCGGAAGGCGAACGCTAATGAGCTGACTAGAAGAACTTTGACGGTTCTTCGACGTCACATTGAAGTATTGCGAGGGAGATTTATCGGTCATCTCCCTATTGTAATACATTGTATTACATCTCGCCAGTGATGTCCACTGGCCGGTCCCGTCACTTCCCGTGACTCGACATATCCATAATGGCGTGCGGGTGTGACATTGAACTCACGAGTCGGAAATACTGGCGTACAGCGGGCTTATTGGCGGGCCATGCCCTCACGCGCTGCCACGTCGTTGGAGTCCTTGGCCGGCGGCGTGACCAATTGGATATCCACCTGGTGCAATGTACCTTCGAAGCGGAAAGGCGCTTGGTATTCCGGCGACACCGGCGAGAGGTGATCTTCGCCAATGCTCATTCCGGTACTCGAAATAATACGCATCATGAAGGGAATCGCTACCGCTCCGACTTCGACACCGTCGATGAGCAAGGTAGCCGAGGCCGCGTTATCGAGGCGACGGAAGTTCATTGCCACCACGCTGGTTCCCACCGGAACCGGAACCGTGGATCGCACTATCTGGTGATTCCCAAAGGCGTTGTAATCGAAATACAGGTGCTCATCTTTCATGAAGAACGAGGCGCCGGCATTTTCGTTACCGGTGGCGAACATCACTCCGTTTTCGCCCGCTCCGCGCGTCACGCGCGCTTCAATATCCCAACTACGCCCACCGATACCGGCCCCGGCCTGCGACGGCATAGGGCTAACGGGTGGATAATAGGTGTAGTGACGACTCGGAAGGTGTGGCGAGTTCTCTCGGTAACGAGATGCGAAGAGCTCAATCCCGCGATCGTCTAATGGCAGGACGCCGAATTTCTCGGCCTCTTCCCACCACACGGCAATCAATTCGGCCAGCAGCTCTGGCTGCGACTCGGCGAGGTCGTGGAACTCGGACAGGTCGTTACGCAGATCGTAGAGTTCCCACTTGTCGTCATCGAAGGACTGGCCTTGATTGTGACGGGTAACCGCCTTAAATCCGTTGCGGTAGAGAGCGCGATGCCCACCCATCTCGAAATACTGGGTCCGAGGTCGATCTTCTCCACGGTCGCCGCCGAAAGTATCGGCCAAGGACAAACCTGCCAGTGGCATCTGTTCAAAACCTCGGTATACGGCTGGTACATCCACCCCGGCTACTTCGTAGAGCGTGGGCGCAATGTCGGTGACGTAGGCAAAGTCTTTGCGGATACCGCCCTGGTCGGCGATTCCCTTCGGCCAGTGAACAATCAGGGGAACGTGCACTCCCCCTTCGTGGGTGTTTTGCTTGTACCACTTAAAGGGGGTGTTGCCGGCCTGCGCCCAGCCCCAGGGGTAGTTGGAGTGGGAGTGTGGTCCGCCAATGTCGTCGAGCTTGGCGACGGCTTCGTCGGGCGATTCCAGAATGAAGTTGAAGTACTTCATTTCGTGGAGGATCCCGAAAGGTCCTCCTTCTTGGCTCGCACCGTTGTCGCTCATCAACATGACGATGGTGTTATCCAGTTCGCCCAGGGCTTCAATGTCGTCAATGAGGCGTCCGATCTGAGCGTCGGTGTGCTCGAGGAAAGCTCCGTAGGCCTCTTGTAAACGCGCCGCCAACCTGCGTTGGTTGTCGGGCAGGTCATCCCAGGCCTCGACGCCGGGATTGCGGGGGGCGAGTTCGGTATCCGGGGCAATGAGGCCTTCGGCCTTTTGCTTGGCGAACCACTTTTCGCGGGCCACATCCCAACCTTCGTCGTAACGTCCACGGTGCTTGGCGAGATAGGACGCGGGGGCTTGGTGCGGGGCGTGCATGGCGCCGAAGGCTAAGTAGGTAAAGAAGGGCTTGGCCTTGTGAATCGACTTGGTGTCGTGGATGAAGGAAATAGCGTGGTCGACTAAGTCTTCGCTCACGTGGTACCCGTCGGCCACCGACTTGGGTGGGTTGACGCGGTGGTTGTCGTAGACCAAGTCGGGTGCGAACTGGTCGGTCTCACCTTCCAAGAAGCCGTAGTAACGGTCAAAACCTCGTTGCAGCGGCCACTGATCGAAGGGGCCCGCGGACGAAGCATTTTCCATCTGTGTGAGGTGCCACTTGCCCACCGCGAAGGTGGTGTAGCCGGCCTCGCGAAATACCTCGCCCATAGTGGCCGCATGATTCGAGACTTGTCCACGCATGTGAGGAAAGCCCGAGCTCCAGTTAGAAATTCCGCGCATCCCCACGGTGTGGTGATTTCGACCCGTCAAGAGAGCGGCCCGGGTCGGCGAACACAAAGGGGTCACGTGGAAATTCGAATAGCGCAGTCCCCCGGCGGCCAAACGGTTGATGTTCGGGGTATCGAGGTCCGAACCAAAACAATTGAAATGCGAGAAGCCGAGGTCGTCAATCAAAATCACCAGCACGTTGGGCGCGCCGTCACGTGGGCGCACCGGAGTCGGCCACCAGGGCGTGGACTCGGCAAAGGTGCGACCAATAACGCCTTCAAAAGGTTCATACTGTTTCATGAGATCTCCGTTTCGTCAAAGAGCTGGTGCAAAGCGTGGCGCAAACTCGTAATAATTTCTTTTTTTGATTTTCCGAGAGCGGATTGCAAGTAGTCCAAGGAATCAAAACTCAAGAGGGTGTCTACCATGCTCACGTCGTAGCCGGCAGCTACCTCGGTGGCGAAGTGCGACAGCACCTGCCCGTGCAGGGCGTCACGATTTTCAAAAAGCCGTTGCTCGATGACCGGATTTCCCGTCGCCGCGGCGCGGGCTGCGCGGTACATCTGTCCGGTCTGAAAGAAGAGATTGACGCGCGTCGCGCAGATGCCGGCGATTCTCTCCGTCAGATTTCCGTGACCGTGCGAGGGGATTTCGGTCATGTCGGCGAGCTTGCTGGCTTGGTGGTCGATAGCCGCGCGAATGAGTCCGTCACGATCATCGAAATAGCGATACACCGACCGCAAGGACACCCCGCTGAGGGTGGCCACGTCTTCGGGAGTCGGCAAACCACCGGCCGTAAAAATCTCAATGCAGGCATCCAGAACGCGCAATCGATTGAGGTCGCGTCGTGCGGTGCGACCATCAGTGGTTACTGAATTCTCGATTTGCGTCACCTTGCTCCCCGTCTCCACGAAACTACCCTACATGTGGCGTAGTTACTGACAGAACTAGGAGGCGGAAGGGCTACCCGTCGCGCGGCCGATACCCGGCTGCGTCCAGCGCTGATGCTCATCCTCAGTGGCGGGCCGCGTTTCGCTCTCCAGCAGTACCGGGATAGACCCCTTCACCGGATAGGCCACGCGCGTGCGGGGGTTATAAAGAACCGAATCCGATTCCACGTAGAGCAACACCTGGTGATCCGCAGGGTCTTCGATCAGACTCAAAACAAAGCTGTCCAAGGACATTATTTCCCTTTCGCGGTCGCGATAAGTTCGCGAACCTCCTCGATACGTTGTGCGAGTTCTTCCTTGCTCGACGCTTCGACGTTGAGACGCAAGAGGGGTTCGGTGTTACTCGGTCGCAAATTGAACCACCAGGTGTCGTACTGTGCCGTGAGTCCATCCAGGCGATCCACCGTTTCGCCACGCGCACGTAGCAATTCGGCCACGCCGTCCACGCTGGCAGCCGGTGAAGCAACTTCCGTGTTGATCTCACCCGATGAGGCGTAGCGCTCGAAGGGGGCGGCGAATTCCGACATCGTCCCGCCGGAGAGGCTGAGGAGTTCCAAGATAACTAAGGCAGTAATAATTCCCGAGTCCGCCCGGTAATTATCTCGGTAGTAATAGTGACCGGAGTGCTCGCCACCGAAGATGGCCCCCGTTTCGGCCATGACCTGCTTGATATATGAGTGACCCACCCGTGTCCGCACGGCAGTTCCGCCACCTTCGGCGATGACTTCGGTCACCACGCGCGAGCAAATTAAGTTGTGCAAAATCGTGGCTCCGGGATGACGTCGCAACATGGCCGCGGCCACCATGGCGGTGGTCACCGATCCAGAAATGGGCTGCGCCTTTTCGTCGATAAGAAAGACGCGGTCGGCATCACCATCGAAAGCCAAACCGATATCCGCGCCCGTTTCGAGAACGCGGCGCTGAAGGTCGCGAAGATTTTCCGGCTGGATGGGGTCGGCGGGGTGATTGGGGAAGGTCCCGTCGAGTTCGGGATAAAGAATTTCGACGTCACAACCGAGACCGTCGAATACCAAAGGAGCGATGAGCCCACCCATACCGTTAGCCGTGTCCGCGACGACCTTGAGGGGTCGCAGATTCCCCGTGTCCACGAAGGAATGAACGTGGCGAACCCATTCGGGCAACAGCGACTTCTCACCCATCGCGGCCAAAGGCCCGGTGGCCGGCTGCTCGTAGAAGTGGTGAGTGAGGGCCTCTATCTCCACCAATCCCGTGTCGCTCCCCACTGGCTTAGCTCCGGCTAAACACAGCTTGATGCCGTTGTATTGGGCTGGATTGTGCGACGCGGTAAACATCGCTCCGGGAACATCCTCGTACCCAGCAGCGAAGTAGAGAAAATCGGTCGACGCTAAGCCCAAATCGGTAACTTCGACGCCGACGGCGCGTGCACCTTCGGCAAATGCGGCGGTCAGGGTCACCCCGGAAGGTCGCATGTCCCGGGCCACCACGATGCGCTCGGATTGGACAAAGGTGGCGAAAGCGGATCCGATTGCACGCAGCAGGCGCTCATCGAGTTGGTCGGGATAGGTACCACGAATGTCGTAAGCCTTGAAAATAGCGCCGGTATTCACTCGGTCAGTCTACCTTTCGCACTCGACCTTCCCTTTTCGGTGCATTAGCGTTATCTCATGGCATCTCCGACTCCCACCATTTGGTTCACTGGCCTTTCCGGCGCGGGGAAGACAACCACGGCCGCCGCCCTCGTGGCCGAACTTCTCGGTGATCAGATCCCCGCCATTCACCTTGACGGCGACGATCTACGGCGTGGTCTCTCGGCGGACCTCGGATTTAGTTTTCAGGATCGCGCTGAGGCCGTCCGCCGGGCTGGCGCGGTTGCGCTGATCGTCGCGCAACAAGGTTTCGTCGCGGTGGTTTCCATGATCAGCCCCCAGCATGATGCCCGGCAAGCCGTCCGCACACTCCACGAAGCCGCCGGTGTTCCCTTCGTCGAGGTCTACGTCGCTACACCATTGGAAGTCTGCGAATCACGTGACCCGAAAAAGCTCTACCAACTCGCCCGTCAGGGTTCCTCCCACAACATGACCGGAGTGAATGACCCCTACGACGTGCCGTCGCGTCCCGAGCTCGTCATTTCCACCGATGGTTCCTCGGTACCGGACTTGGTTCGTCTCGTTCGGTCCATCAGCAATTTGTAGCGTCGATGTCGGCGAGCGAGCCACCAGAGGCCGAGTGCTGAGAGCGCACTGCTGCATTCACCTAATCGCATTGACAAACTCGCGCCGTACGTGAGTTCCACGTGAGTGGACGTGGGCACCACCACCATCAAATTGGGTGATACACGATAGGGACCTTCGGCCCCACGGACACGCCACCGGGGAAAGTAGGAGATCTTGACCAAGGTCGCCACGCCGATCCGCGACGTGGTGAAGGACAGTTTGTTGCTCGTGACCACGATCTGACTAATTTTCTCGCTGACCTGCGGAGGACTGCTCGTGACGACCATTTTCGTTCGGGGCCACGATGGAGGGCCGGCAGCAGCAAGGACGGTGGAGGGCAAGGGATAGTTCAGCCACCAGCTTTGGTTGGCAGCCAGCCAGTTACTACGTGACCCGAGCGCTGGATTCACTGCCGGGAGGTGACTAAGCCCCGTCACCAACTCCGAATTTTTCACGACATAGATGTGCCACGCGGCGGCCGGGGCGTGCAAGGCGTGAGTGGGAGTGACCTCCACGAGCGCAGGATTCACCTTCGCCTCGGCAATTACCTCGGGCGAGAAGGCCACGAAATAGCGCACGCCGAGGGCCTGCAGGTGTGAGACCCCTTGCGTCATATCGAGTCCCCCGTACCGCAGACCCACTTGTGCCTGGCTCGGAGCCACCGACATCTCGGACTGATTCAAAAAGTGATACGGCGTCGTCGCCGAAGATTCAAAAAACAGACCCTCCTCTGAGTCAATGCAATTATTGGTCCAATAGGGCATGAGCATGAGGGCCATTGGCGTACCGAAGCGATTTTGGGTGGCGGAATATTCCCACATGGCGCGGCCACAGCCCGTACGAGCACCCACCTCGGACATTTCCGTCATGAGCTGGTGGTACTCGGGCCATGCGGGCTTTCCTTCATAACCGCTGTAGTTCCAAGTCGCCCACGCCGATGCCTGATTCGCATCCGTCGTGATTCCCAGCGCTGTCGCGGCACTGGGGATCATCGGAATCACGGTCATAAGAACACTCACGACGATGGCTGCGTAAATGCCGGCGCTGACAAAATTTTCTCTCCCGTCGGGACCTTCGTGTCGTTTGGACCACCACCCTGCCAGCCACCAGAGCAGGTACCCCACGAGCCACCCACTAAGGAGATGCACGCACAGAAACCAAAATGGAACGAGGCGTTCGTTCCAAATCACACTTTGTGGATCTGCGACAAAAGCAACGAGGGAAAGAATCGCTCCGGCGCTGAGTAAAACCCCCACGCGCTCACGCGTCCACAACGCGACCACGAGGGCGAGGCCGGCCAACACCAACACCCAGCGGTCACCGCTGACCCCTCCCGTGGCGTTCCACCAACCAAGCTTTTGGAAGATTTGGTGCCAGGACCCAACAGTGTCATTCGTGTAGCCCATGGAATTAGTAAGTGATTGGCTGGCGGCGAAGGGCCACAACCACCACATCGACAGACCCACTCCACCGAAACCGGCGAGAAGGGCGAACGATGTTGCTCGTCGCGATCTTCCACGGATCACGTCCGTCGGGTCAGTAAACCATCGCCACGAGCGGACCCATTCCATCCCCACCGCCGCGACAATCATGACGATGGCGAACAACCACGGCAATACGTGGGCCGCCAAGGTGGCCGCCAGCATGAGCGCGGCGCGGGCGTGACCACGTCCCGTGCGCATCCCACGGAGGAAGAGCCCAATGGTTAAAAGAGCGAACGACAGGGAAAGGGAGAAGGCGTACTCCCCCGCCAGCGTCGAGAAGAGATTCCCACCGTCAATGGTGTAGGACGAGTCAAAGAGAAAGGGCAAGGTAGCGAGGCTCAAGAGGGCCGGAATGGGCTCCTTCGCCCCCGCCCATCGCCCGAAGGCGAAAGCGGATATCGGCAGCAGGACCGAACCCACGACGGTCACTAATTTGAGAGCGACCGAAAACCCCAGGATATAGCTCCCCAGTGCGGCGATCAGATCGGGAAGTACGAAGTAATAACTGTAAAGCGGCATGCCATCAAACCACCCCGGATACCACGAAGTGAGACCCGACGACACGTGTTGACGCAGAAAGGCCACCGTGGCCAGGTGGGCTCCGGTATCCCCCCCGGTGATCGTGCTGCCCGCAAGCAGTAGTGCCGGATGGAGTGACCACACGGTCACGTAGATCACCGCGGCGACGGCCAGAAAATTCGGAATCGAGATTCCTCGGTACCAGCGATTCATCCGTGGTGGCGGCTCCACACCAAGGCCATGACTGCGAGCGAATTAAAACCGGCGTGCATTAAGACGCTAGGAGCCACACGAGACGTCCGCAGAGTCACGTAACCAAAGATGATGCCGGAAACCGCAAGAGCGGGTAACTGCAGCATTTCGCCGTGGGCCAGTCCGAACAGTAACCCGCTCACCACGATGGTGATCAACATCTGACGCCGCGCACTCCCCCACGAGGTGACCACCCGGCGAACACCCTGCAGGAGTACCCAGCGAAACAAGAGCTCTTCCGCTACGGGGGCGCCCACCGCTGTGCCCAGAGCTATCGCGGCGAAGAGGGCCCCGTGCGCTCCACCGAACAGGGCGGTAACGGGGTCATTCAGATGCCGGAGATGAAAAGGTGCGTAGGCAAGGTCGACGAGGATCTGCAGACCCACCCCCATGGCGAAAAATTGCAGGTCGTTGCGACGTACTTTCCACGCACCCACCGGGAAGAGTCCCCTTCGCCGATGGGCGAACCAAATCGCCATTGCGAAGCCGCACCACTCGCCGATCAAGGTGGCTGCAATACCCCATCCCGGTAACTGGTGCGCCAAGAGATCGCCGAGACCATGCCGGTCACCGACCGCGCGCGCCGTCAGAGCCACCGCTACCAGCGCGGTAATTTGGCCCACAATAAAGCCAGCCACGGCCAGAAAAATGAGTGCGCCACCAAATCCCAGCGACGTGGATTGGTCGTTGTCACCCGCAGGAAACTTTTCGGCGGTCACAAGACAGAGGCTAACAAAGTCCCTGTGCATAACTCGCAGACGGTGTTGTTACGCAATGCGTTTAGCATGGGGGCTCATGGCTCCCGCGAAATTACCCCGTTCTCGTTTTTCGAAAGATCCGAAGGATCCGAAAGCACCTAAGACCCCCCGGCCCGACATCCGCCGGCGGATCTTCACCATCTTTCTTGTCACCGTGGCGCTGAGTCTCGTTCTGTCGCCCTATCTCAAAAAGCCTGCCCACGTCACGCACATCTCGTACTCCTCCTTCTTGACCGATGCCAGTCAGCACCACGTACTGACCGCCGTCGTTGACAACGCGAGTGGCACTATCACCGGAACGCTGGATAACGGGAAGAAATACACGGTCGCGGGAGCCTTCCCGGTCATCTCTAAGGACATCGATTCGCTCCACACCGACGGTGTCGAAGTTACCTTCACCAACCCTTCCGGGTTTTTGGCGCTCTGGGGCCCCTACCTCATCTGGATTTTGATTTTTGGTGGATTCATGTTTTTCGCCAGTCGCCAGGCCCGCAGCCAAATGAACGGCATGATGTCCATTGGTCGCTCCAAGGCCAAGCAATTTGACGAAGATCGCCCCAAGACCACCTTCGACGATGTCGCCGGCTACGACGGGGTAAAGGACGAAATCTCCGAAGTCGTGGACTTTCTAAAGAATCCCGATCGCTACAAAGAGATGGGTGCCTCCATTCCTAAGGGCATTTTGCTCGTAGGTCCTCCCGGAACGGGAAAGACGATGTTGGCGCGAGCCGTAGCTGGCGAAGCCGGCGTTCCCTTCTTCTCGGTGTCGGGTTCCGACTTCATGGAGATGTTCGTGGGAATTGGTGCGAGTCGCGTCCGCGACCTCTTCGCCACGGCCCGCAAGAATGCTCCGGCCATCATCTTCGTCGACGAAATCGACTCGATAGGTCGGCGACGTGGCACCGGAATCGGTGGCGGTCACGATGAGCGCGAACAAACTCTCAATCAGATGCTTTCCGAAATGGACGGCTTCGATCCCACAGTCGGCATCATCATGATGGCCGCGACCAACCGTCCCGACATTTTGGACCCCGCGCTCCTGCGTCCGGGTCGCTTCGACCGCGAGATTGTGGTTCCCCTTCCCGATCTGCGCGAGCGTTTACCGATACTGGCCGTGCACAGCAAGAACAAGAAACTCAGTGACGACGTATCACTCGAAGTCGTCGCCCGCGGAACTCCCGGCATGAGTGGAGCGGACTTGGCCAACCTGGTCAATGAGGCCGCGCTTCATGCCGTACGCGAGAACCGCCAAGAGATTCGCATGATCGACTTCGAGCGCGCACGTGACCGAGTCACTCTCGGTCAGGAACGGGCCACCATGGTTCTTTCCGACAGCGAAAAGCGACGTATTGCCTTCCACGAGTCGGGACACGCCGTCTTGGCCTACGTCCTGCCCAAGACCGACCCCCTCCACAAGATCACCATTATTCCGCGAGGAATGGCGCTCGGCGTGACCTGGACCTTGCCGTCTGATGACGCGCACATCTCCACCCGCGAGGAGATCGAAGACTCCATTTGTATGGCAATGGGTGGTCGAGTCGCCGAACTGCTGATCTTCGGGGATATCTCCACCGGAGCATCAAATGATCTCGCAGTCAACACCCAAAATGCCTACCGCATGGTGGACGAGTGGGGAATGTCCAAAGAAGTCGGTCCGGTGAGTTGGTCCACGGAGCGTGCCTACTCTGACCGCGCGCACAACATTCGCGACGAGGAGGTCAAGCGGATTTTGTTGGAGCAAGAGTCTCGGGCCATTGAAGTCCTTACTCAGCACCAACGTGGTCTCGAAGCCCTCGCACAATCCCTGCTGGAGAACGAGACTCTTGACGGTGACGCTGCCGCGGCTCTCATTGATGCGGCCAACGGCTCGCCCGTTCACCCCGCGGGTACCAAGACCGTGGGTACTTTCTCACAGCAGATGTCTGCCGCCGAGAATCCTGCGCCTAGCCAGCCGGAATAGCACCCACGACCCTGTCGTCGACGCGCATAACCGCCACGGGTTCGGTCGACGTCACGAGCACTACCTTGCCCGCACTCGTGAGCTGATACGACGCACTTCCACGTAGTTTCACGACACGTTGCGATCCCGACATCGACGTGACAGTTACCACGGCAGCCCGTGACGTCATGTTCGTCACGGCGAGCGTCCCCGAGAGCGTGGTGCTTAGAACCAAGTGAAGCGCTGAAGGGGTGGGAGCGACAACTGATCGAAACGAGTTATGGATGTGGACAAGGCCCGACATCACTGGCAGGTTGGAGCGAAAAGCCACCTCAGCCTGCGTTACGGGGGTGACCGCGGTATTCGGAGACAGCGTGTAACTCACCAGTGAGTTCGGAGGGACTTCCACGCTGAGATGAGCCGCGTCGGGTGATGAGCCGGTAACAGTGATATTGACCCTTGCGCTCTGCGACATGGAGGGGTTGGCTACGTCAATGACGGTGGGGTTGGCCCGTTCGAGGGCCACGTTCGACCACAGCGCGTGTTGTAGTGGTGTCGCGTCACCCGTAATCCAACTCGTTCCCGCCACCGACGATTCCACATCGGTGGCCACGAATACACCACTTTGTGCCGACACCCGCACTCCCACGTCGCTGGTATTCACTATTTCCGACCCGAGGTCGACAAGCTGCAGCGACTTCGGACCGATGACTATTCCTTGGAACGACTGGGGGCTCAGCGGGCCCTCTGCCGTCCACACCGCGACGTTCACCACGCTGGGCGTTCCCGTGGGATTAAACAACTCAAGTTGATTGCTGGTCCCCACCACCGTAGAGAGACCAGCTGCTGCCCACTCCGACGTAGGACCCGTGGCGCAGGGTGCACTGACCACGAGCGAGCCGCTGGCAGAGCGTCCTTGCATCTGGGCCAGAACCCCCGCTCCCGACACCACGGCCCGCACGGCAACCAGCGAGGAGACGGGCAGTTCGTACGTGGTCCGCGCGGGGAGAGTGAGGGTCAGCGAATGAGGTGCACCCGTCGCAGCAATCTCGTCGACGTTCACGTGTAGGCGACGCGAGCTGGTGTTGATGAATTGCACCTCGTAGAGCGCGACCGTAGGGGTGGGTCCTAGACCCACGCAGTAATCGGCCGTGGACTCGGCGCTGGAGTTCACACTCACACCGAGGGGCACTAACGACGAGTTCGTGCTGCGTCCGCCCAGACTGGCCCCCACTCCAAGAGCGAGGACGAGTAACAGCACAATTTCTAGTCTCCGAGATACTCGCAGTAGCTTCATCGGGCACCGCGCTCACGAAATTGTCGCGTGACCGAACGGGGCGTGGCGAAACGGCGCTCCGTCCACCCCTCGAGGAAGGGGACGAGTCCGAGACCAGCGGCGAACGCGAACCACATTGCCAGGGTGAAAAGAGCCAAAATCCCATTGAGGGGAAATTGATGCAAGGTGATCGTGGCGTGACCAGACCGGACACGGTACGTGGCACCCCAGCCGAAGGCACTACTGCGGGTCGCCGGGGAATTATTGACGCTCACGCTGAATGCCGTGGCCGGTGAGAGGCCGAGGTAGAGGGATCCGGTGGTAACCCGTCCGGCGCGCTCCGCAAAATGCAATTGAGGAGTCCAACCCGCGAGGCTGGTGGCGTCGCTGCTCGATGCAGTACTCGACAGAGCGCTTCCCCGCTGCGCGATGATTCCCATAAAAGCCGTATTGACATAGACCTCTACCCCACCGGTGTGCGAGGTCAGGGCGAGATCGGATTGTTGCAAGAGCGCAACTGAGAGCTTCGCCGGGACCGACATCGACCACGAGCCCTGCAAGCCTGGGATCTGGGGCGCTGAGTTGTTCATCACGACAATCGACGCGATGCCACTCGGCGCGAGGAGTTGCCCCAGTCGAATCGTTTCTCCGCGCATGGCTTTGTCGACCGCGGCGGTCAATTCATCTGCAGGACCCGACGCCGGTGCCACGAACATTTCATCGGCGCGAGGGGTGGCGTAGGAGGTCGCCGCCGCGAGACCCGGTGAAACGGTCCATCCCGGCAATGGCAGCACCGCTTCGTTCCCAAGCCACAGCACTCGATATCCGCCATTGGTCGTGGGGCCCAAATTACCCATGGAGTCCGACACACCCGACATGGGTAATTGATAACGGCCGCTTACCGAATCGCCCAGGAAAAGAAAGACACTCATTATCAGCAACACCACCGAGATAGCCGCCGCCACTTGATGCCGCCCAAAGCTCACCGAGGCCAAGTCGAGCTCGATGGCATTGACGCAGACCGCCACCAGCACCGCGATGCCGACGGCGACAACCACCAGCAGAGTGTCCACATCGGGTGCGAAAGCCCCCGTCCAATGGCGACCCACCAGAGTGGCCATGGTCAACGTGACCGCCATGATGCTGGCGAAGGTCGCGGCGATCTGTCGTCGCGACTCTCGAGCGATGATCAAAGATGCGAGCGAGATAGCGGGCAGAATCCAACCCGTCCACGAGGTGCCGAAGGTTCCGTTCGCCCCACGCCAGAGGTGACCCAGGCCCAAGCCGGACCACGAGCCCTGCGGAAGACCGAATACCTCGAGGGCTCGAGATCCCGCAATAACAGCATCGCAGGTCAGTGGCAGCAACAGCAAGGCCACGCCCACGAGGATGTTCCCGAGTGTCCTCCACGGTCGATCCAGCGAGCCTTCTGCCTGCAGTACGAATCGGTGGCCGAGGTTCACTCCCAGGGTGACCAAAATCACGGCAACGACCGTGGCCGGAACGATGGCCGTCATCACGGCGATCTGCAACATCACAATCGCACTCTGGCCGGCATGAGTGGAGCGCCACGTTCGTCGCCCGAAGGGGACGACGGCCGCGAACTCTTTCGTGCGAAAACCCGTCACGTTCAGGAGCGAAAAGAGACGCCGCAGAGCGAAGGGCATCATCGCCACCACCACGAGAACATCGACGCGACCGCGGCTAATGAGATTGATGCCCACCGGAAAGACCATGTAGGCGACCGCGCCCATCAGACGTGCCCGGTTCGATACGAGGCCCCGCAGGAGTTGCCAAATGCCCCATGCCCCAAGGGGTACGGCGAATACCAGCACCGCTCGCGGCAAGACTCCCATGCGACCAAAAACAAATGTTCCCACGAAGGCCACCACCCCGTAACCCGGCATGCCGGGAGCACCCGTGCCGACCCCCGCGGGCGACCAGGAAGCGAAGAAGTGCCGCCAGGTGGACCACCACGAATCCAAAGGCATTAATCGTCCTACGTTCGGCAGACGCGACCCGAGAAGGTTTCTTACTCCGAATAACCACACAACGACCATCGCTACGGTGGCCGCGAGTTGAGACCGGAAACTTGTGAAAAGACGAAAGAGTCGCGTGGTAGTTACGGGTTCGAGAGGCGACTCACTCTCGAAGCTTTCGTCGTCGTTGAAGCCAGAGGCGAAGCCCACTCCATCTCGCTCAATCGGAGCGGTGACGAGGGCTGGCGCCAAGATGCCACGAGCGACATCAATTCCGTCTTGGAAGAGAGAGACCAGGAAGGTGCTCGCACGGCTCGATCCCCCTACTTGCAATCGTCGAATGTCGACATCGCCGAGCACTCGAGTCCGAGCAATTTCGTGTCGTCGTTGGCGAATGTTCTTTCGACGTCGCCAAATCCAACGCCACGATCCCGCAATCGCCCCCACGCGATCTAGGTCACGTCCAATAGCGGCAATAAGAATTTCAGCGAGGTCCAGAAGAAGAATGAGCGGCACGACGCTCAACAAAGATTTCCAGGTCCAGCAGGTCACCACGGTGGCCAGTTGATTTCGGCGTTGCAGGTCGGCACGCGACGTCCGGCGCGTGCCGGCAGCACTCACCGTTCGCTCCCCGGTGGCAATGGACTGGCGGTGCGCGACCACCGCCGCGGGCGCGACCACAACACGAGCTCCGGCAATCTGTGCTCGCCAGCACAGGTCCACGTCTTCGCCGATAGCGCTCATCAAGGGGTCAAAACCACGAAGCGTTTCGAACAGGTCCACTCGCACGAGGGTCACCCCGCCCGGAGCCACGAACACGTCACGTTCGAAGTCGTGTTGTCCGTGATCTATCTCCCCTACTTCGATTCGCTCGGTAACCGAACCGAAACGGTCGGATTGCTGGCCCACGTGGGTAAGAAGCTCGGCGTCGAAATAGTCCACGAACTTCGGAGTGACAATGCCAGCGTTATTTCGATAGAGGCAGGCAACCAATTCCGAGACGCAGGAAGGTTCCAGGCGTACGTCGTCATGGCAAAACAGCATCAATTCGGCACCCGACACCATCAAGGTGGCCTCGTTGCAGGCCGCGGCGTAGCCACGGTTCTCCTGGAGTACTTTCACCAAGGTCTGAGGGGAGACCGCGGCGACCCGATCCGCTAAATCCTCGGGTGCGTCATTCGCCAGCAGGAGAATACTGAGGGATTCGTAGTCCTGGGCCATCAGTGAGGTCAGAGTCGCATCTAAACCGGGTCCAGGACCAGTGGTAACGACGACGGCGACCACCGAGGGGATTTGGGTTTCCATCAGATAATCAGGCTAGTTGGGACCGCCATCGATGCCGTGGTGCTAACTATTGTTTTCACTTTGCTATACTGTAGTTAGCAAACAACGAAAGGCTGATTATGACTGACTTTTCCACCACCGCCACCACTCTCGGGCGCGCCGCCACCGCGAAGATCCGCGCCCTGGCCGACGCCAGCCCCTTGACCTCGTCGGCCAAGGACGTGCTGTACACCGCCATTGGAACCGGTCTTATCGGAGTGCAGAAGATCAATGTCGCCCGCAAGAAGGTCGTTGATCTCGCTCACGATCTTCCCGTTGACACCGCGGGCATTCATGCCGCCGGTACCGAAATTATCAACGACCTCCACGAGCACGCACGTGCAACCACGCAGCGCTTGGGCGACGTACTTAAGTCCGCCGAGCACATCGTGAGCATCTACGAGGAAAAGTTACCCGAGCCGGTGCAAAAAGTCACGAGCACTTTGCGCAGCGTTCTGACCGGAGCCCATGCGAGCGACGAGACGGAAACGACTCCGAGCGAAGAGGCCTAACTATTCATGACGTCGTGGAGCGACGTCGGAAAACTAATTGCTGGCACCCATTGGGTTGCCCGCTGAAGCTTCTCGCAACTTCCGAGTAGGAGGGGCACGTCAACGGGGCGAACCAGGGAAGAGTCCACTCGAAGGTCTACCCCGGGAGCGATGAGATTGCGCAGCGACTCGGCGGTTTCCTGCATGGACTGAGCAACCCCGCTCGCAACGTTATAGACCTCTCCGCTGACGCCGCTCATCACGAGCGCACGGTAGGCCCGCACGACATCACGCACATCGGTGTAATCACGTCGCGAGCTGAGATTACCCACGGGAATGTCGCTATCACCATTTTTGGCGGCCTCCCGCAAGCGCTGCACCATGGCCGGAATAAAGAAACTGGGTGCTTGTCCTGGTCCGCAGTGATTAAAGGGCCGTGCGATGACCACTCGTTGTCCATAGCCCGTGACGGCTTGTTGCGCCACCGCTTCGGCGGCTAACTTGCTGGCCGCGTACGGCGACGAAGGTCGGGTCGTCTCCACTTCGGTGATCGGCATATTCCCCATCGGTACCTTGCCGTACACCTCCGCTGAGCTGGTCACCAGAATCGTCGCGTCGGGACACGCACTTCGAGCGGCGGCCAAAACGCACGACGTTCCAATTACGTTGACCCGCAGGACCTCGGAGGGATGCTCCCAACTCGTCCCGACGTGGCTCAGTGCGGCTAGGTGGTAAATCGCGTCAGGTACGACGTCGCCGAAGACCCTCGTTAACGTTGCGACATCCGTAACGTCGTATTCGAGATCGATGGAAGTAACGAGGTCACCGCACGTCTCCAAATGTTCACGCAGGTGACGGCCAACAAAGCCAAATCCTCCGGTGATGAGCGCTTTCATATCTCTAGGCTAGTGACCGATTCGCCGGCGACCCTGCAACACGGCGCTCTCGTACGCCACCACGTGCTGGTCCACGCATGCCGACCAGGTGTAGGTCTCGGCGTGAGTGCGCGCCGCTGCCGTCCACGCCCTTCGAGTCGCCAGATCTTCGACGAGTACAGATCGACAACTCGCTGCCAGGGCGGACGCATCACCAATGGGTACCAAGTGAGCGTGGCCACCAGCGATATCGGCCATCACGGTACCGGAGGTGGTAACGACGGGAACCCCACTCGCCATCGCTTCGAGAACGGGAAGACCAAACCCTTCACCGCGCGACGGATACGCCACCACTTGTGCGCCACGAAACAATGCGGGGAGCTCGGCATCATCGACATAACCCAAAGTCTTGATGCGCGACGCGAATGGATGGTCGGAAAGCCGTTGACGAAACTCCTCTACCCCCCAGCCCAACTGGCCCACAATCCACAACTCAACGTCATCGACCTCGGTTGCTACCTCGGTGAAACCTTCGATCAAGACGTCCAGACCTTTGCGAGGCTCCAGAGTCCCCACGCACAAGATGTAGGGCACACCCTCCGAGCGGCTGCGCTCGAACTCGGTCTCGGGGCGAAAACGTTCGAGGTCGACTCCCAAAGGAGCAACGTGGGGTAGAGGGGCATCTGGGAATATTTCCAAAAACTGACGTCGCGTGAAATCGCTGATAGCCACCAGTCCATCAGCGTGACGTGCCGCGTAGCGAATTGCTTGACGGAAGAAAGGAACTTTCGTCGATTCGTGCCATTCGGGATTGGTAAAAAAAGTCATGTCGCAAATTGTGACCACGGTCGGGGTGCTCGAGCGACGGGGCATCGTGTAGTGCGGTCCGTGCCACACATCACATCCCGTCACGGTGGAGGAGTGCCCCGCCCACAGCGCTTCGTAGGCCACACGAAGTGGTCGAGCGGAAGGAACAACGCCCCGCACCTCGGCAATACCTAAATCACGCCAGCGTTGTTCGTCCCCACGGCGACTGCTCACCCGCAATGGCGACTGACGCTGAGCCAAGAGTCCGGCGAGCTCCGCAACGTAACGCCCCGCCCCGGCGGGGCGAAGGGGAACGGCTGATACGTCAAGACCAATCTTCACGAGACTCTCCTCATCACCGGTCCAGAAATCATTGCCGACGCTCCCATCTCTGACGAACGCTACGGTACAGCGACTCGTAACCGGCGGCGGCCACGGCAGGAACGAAATCATTGGCCCGCGCTCGACCCGCCGCAATGTGGATGGCGCGCCGCGCCTCGTCGTCCCACAACGACGCGACTTCGGCACCGAAGTGTTCGGCGTCATCGCTGGTACACACCACCGCCGCGCCATGAAGAATTTCTCGGTTGGTACGCGTATCGGTAGCCACCACGGGAACTCCTCCGCCCAGGGCCGATATGGCAAACGACGGGAACCGTGCCCCGTCGGAAAGGTGCACCAACAAGCGGGCATCTCGGAGCACGGCAGCTGCCTCCGTACGCGGGCGCAAAGTGGCGCGGATACCTGCGGACCGCAATCGGGCACGTGCCTGCGTGCTGGCCACAATGACGAGTTCCGATCCACGTCGCTCCGCCAAACGTTCGAGAGGTGTGCGCAAGACGAGTAGCTGCTCGGTGCGACCGGTCACATTAACCACTAGATTTCGACCCTCGCTCATCGCCACGGGTAGTGCGACGGCGGGAAACGACACGTCCACATCGTCGTGCTCTATCGATAACAACTGTTGGATTTCCCAGCGGGCACTTTCCGACGTAGCCACCAGTCGCGCGCCCGAGTCCACTGCCCGACGTAACTGCTGGTGGCGGTATACATCGCGCGTTTCGTCACGGAGAGGTCGAAGGTCATCAACGCTGACCATCACCGGCACGTGCCGCGATGGTGGTGTCGCCAAGCCCGCAAAATGGAAGACGTCGACGTTCTTGATGAGCACATCCAGGGGGAGCCCTCGTGAACGCTGCCATCCCGGATGCCACAGTCGGCGAAGAAAAATACGGTGATCCAGCTCACCGGCGGCACTCTGCGTGCGGAAGGTTGAGACCTCAACTACCGCTCGCTCCCGCAGAGCGTGCGCGAGATCATTCATAGAGTTACCGAGTGGTTCTAATGAGCCACTGAGATCCAGAGCTACTCGTAGAGCGCTCACGACAGCACCCCGTCGATCCATGACGGCCAGAGTGCCTTCGCCCACGGGCCAAATTCAATGGGCGATGCAGCGGCCAGAACAATGTCGCGCTCGGGGTCTACCAGTAAGAGGCATCCGGATTGTCCGAAGTGCCCATAAGCAGTGGGGGAAGCGCGGTGGCCCATCCAGTGATCTTTCTGTCCCTTGATTTCCAGACCCAGTCCCCACGGACAGGGCGAGAAGCGGCCCCATCCCGGGACGACGCCGTCGAGTTCGGCTAGGAAGGGCCGAGTGAAATCGTCCCGCACGTCCAGGGATATGTCAGCGCTTTCCCACCACGCGCATCCGAGTTGCACCATGTCGTTCACGCTCCCATGAACTCCCGACGCACATGGCCCTCGCAGGTCGATTTCTAGGTGCAGCGCATCTGCCACTTCCGACTGAAACCATGAATCAATAGAAACCCCCGCAGCGCACTCCGCGACCGCCAGATTTATACCCAGGTTGGAGTACACCCGACGAGTGCCCACGGGTCGCTGCGGATCACCCGCTTCCAGTCCGAGACCACTAGCGTGCGACAGCAAGTGCGCCATCGTGGACCCGGCGGGCCCAGCGGGGTGATCAAGGGAGACCTGTCCCCTCGTGACCTGGCGGGCCACTCCAAAGGCCATGGCCACCTTGGACACGGACGCCCAGGGAAAGCGGTGGTCGGGGTTGCCTCCCAACTGGTAGGTCCACCCCGCCTCGTGGCGCCGGGCCAGCACTGCCGAAGAACCGCTCGGCCAGCCTGACATATCAAGAGTTGGGCCCACGAGCAACCAGCCTAGTTAGACCCCATAAGGTCACTGGTGTGATTTGTGTTCTCAGCGGTGGTGTGGGCGCGGCGCGTCTCCTGCGCGCCCTCTCGGAATACGACCCCGCGCTCGACCTCCGTGCGGTCGTGAACGTGGGTGATGACCTCGTCATGCACGGGCTGCAGATCTGCCCCGACCTTGACACCATCACCTACACCTTGGCCGGTTTGAACAACGAAGAGCAGGGCTGGGGGCTCACGGGTGAAACCTGGCGCGTGATGCAAGAACTCGGCGCGCTGGGAGGTGACGCGTGGTTCGGTCTCGGCGACCGCGATCTCGCCACTCATCTCTACCGAACGCAGCGCCTACACGCGGGCTCGAACAAGACCGAAGTTGCCGCCGAAATTGCCCATCACTTTCAACTCGGTGTCGATCTCCTCCCCGCCACGAATGATCCGCTCGCCACGGAATTTCACACCGAAGTGGGAATCTTAAGTTTCCAAGAGTATTTCGTACGCCATCACCACGACGTGGTGGTGACCAGCATCGACTTTCGTGGCGCCGCCGCGGCTCGCTTGACCTCGCAGGCCGCCGAAGCGTTACGTGACGCAGACCGGATCGTCATCGCCCCCTCCAACCCGCTGATATCCATCGGCCCCATCCTGGCCATACCCGGTGTGCGGGAAGCCTTGCGTGAACGTCGCGATGACGTCATTGCCGTCTCGCCCATTATTGGTGGCGCGGCTCTCAAGGGTCCCGCCGATCGACTCCTACGCGAGCTCGGCCACGACGTCAGCCCGGTCGGCGTCGCCCGCTACTACCGTGACCTCGTGGGCACCATGGTCATTGACGAGGTGGACGTGGAATTACGTGCGTCCATCGAAGAGCTGGGTCTGGAGTGTCGGGTCACGACCACCATCATGAAGAATCCCGATCACGCCCGCCACCTAGCCGCAGTGGTGATGGCATGAGCGAATTACGAGTCTTTGCCGTGACCGGTGTCGGCGCCATCGTCGATGGTGACGACATAGCCACCATCTTCTACGACGCCCTCATCGCACAGGGAGAATCATTGCGCGACGGAGACGTGGTCGCCGTCACCAGCAAAATCGTGGCCAAGGCCGAAGGTCGCGTGGTCGCGTTCGATGGCAGCGAAGGCGGGAAAATTGCCCTCATTGAACAGGAGTCACGTCGGATTTTGCGCCGTCGTGGAGGCCTTCGCTTAACCGAAACCCATCACGGCTTCATTTGTGCCAATGCCGGAATTGACCTTTCGAATACCGATGACAACACCGCCGTCTTGTTGCCGATCGATCCCGATCGCTCCGCACGGCGCTTTCGCGGCGACCTCATGCGCCGCAGCGGGCGTGACGTAGCGGTGATCATCACCGACACCTTCGGACGAGTGTGGCGCCAAGGGGTCACCGACGTTGCCATTGGAGTCGCCGGACTCGTGCCCGTGCTGGATTTGCGTGGCACCACCGATGCCAATGGTCGCGTGCTCGAAGCGACCGAAGTCGCGGTGGTCGACGAAATAGCCGCTACTGCTGATTTGGTGTTGGGGAAAGCCTCAAATAATCCCTTCGCGGTTATTCGAGGTCTACGCCCCGAATTCTTTGGCGAAGGGTCTATTCGGGAGAACCTGGTTCGTCGCGCGCACGACGACCTTTTCCGCTAACTACTGACGCGACTCCCAGGCGCTTCGAACGATTTCTTCCAAGGACGAGTGTTGGGGAGTCCAACCCAAGATTTCCTTCGCCGCCGCTACTGACGCCACCAAGGTTGCGGGGTCACCAGGACGCCGTCCTAATTCGCGCACCTCGAGGTCGTGCCCCGTGACCGATTCCACCGCTCGCAAGACTTCTCGATTCGAGTAACCGACCCCGGTACCAAGATTGACCGTCAGGCTTTCTCGATTGGCCAAAGTATCCACCGCCGCCACGTGCGCGCGGGCCAGATCGAGCACGTGAACGTAATCGCGGATGCAGGTTCCGTCGGGCGTGGGGTAATCGGTACCAAAAAGAGACATGGGCGTGCCCGCGGCGGCGGCATCCAGGGCGAGCGGGATGAGATGGGTTTCCACCGCGTGGCGTTCCGGGTGCGCTCGCGTGGCTCCCGCGGCATTGAAGTAGCGCAGGTTGGCGGCGCGAAACTTTCCTTGACGTACGAGCCACGCCACGTAGTCCTCCACCATGGCCTTCGACGCGCCGTAGGGACTAGTGGGACTCATCGGACTGGCCTCAAGAATCGGCGAGCTGGTCACGTCGCCGTAGACCGCCGCCGAGGAAGAAAAAACGAAGTGATTCAGGCCACTGCTCAATAGGGTATTGAGCAGGGTCATCGTCTGGCCCACATTGTTCTCGAAATACAGTTCGGGGACCTCCATTGACTCCCCCGAGGCGATCAATCCCGCGAAGTGAATGCAGGCGTCAAAGGGACCCAGAGTCCGGATAGTGACGGCGTCACCGATATCTGCCTTCACTAGGGTTACCCCGCGGGGCACATTGCTGATATCACCCGTCGATAAATTATCCAACCCGATGACGTCATCACCGCGGGCAACTAAGAGCTCCGCCGTCGTAGAGCCAATGAAACCAGCGACTCCTGTCACCAAAATTCTCACGCAGGTCCACCCACGCGGACGTCGCCTTCGAGATGTGAATTTGCCGGAACGTGGTGTCCGTGAGCCACGACGCAGGTAGCCAGCAGACTGCTGTTGGCTCCGATGACGGCCTTGGGACCCACCACGCTGTGACGAATAGTGCAACCCTCTTCGATGACCGCTCCCGCCATGATCACGCAGTGATCGATCACCGTACCGGCACCAATGGTGGCACCCGATTCGATGGCCGAAGAAAGTACGCGCACTTTTTCCCCCAGAGTGACCGAGTCAGCAATCCAGTTCTTCCCAGAGATTTCCGGATGCGTCGTCATGGCGCGACGACCACTCAGGGCATCGAAATTTGCTTGTAAGTAGGACTCCGGCGTTCCCGTATCCAGCCAGTAGGAGTCGTCGGGCATGGCGTAGAGAGTCCCGCGTTCCACGAGCAGTGGAAAGGTCACCCGCTCGACGCTCACACGGGCGTTGGGCTCTATCGCGTCCAGCACCGAAGGTTCCATGATGTAGGTGCCGGCATTGATGTTGTTGGTCGGGGCTGATTCTCGTGATGGCTTTTCGATGAAGGTCCGAACGCGCCCGTCATCGTCCGTCGAGACAACACCAAATCGAGATGGATCCTCCACGGGATGCAAGGCAATGGTGGCCTCCGCCCCCCGAGCGCGGTGTAATTCCATGAGCTTCGTAATGTTCAAGTCCGTCAAAACGTCACCGTTGATAACGATAAAAGTTTCGTCAACTCCCGCGTGGAGTGCGGCAAAACGTATAGCGCCCGCGGTATCGAGCCGTTCTGGCTCCACCGCATACGACACCTTCAGCCCCACAATGCGGTTGTCGGGGTACTTCTCAAGGAAGCGTCCGGGCAGGTAACCCAGAGACAGAACGACATCGGTCACGCCGTGAAGAGCCAAGTTGGTCAGCACGCGCTCCAACATGGGTACACCCAATATCGGCAGCATTTGCTTCGGATCGACGTAGGTCAGCGGTCGTAAACGAGTACCTTCACCACCGACCAAGATGATTGCCTGCATGCTTAGCCAGCAGTGGTGCTGGTGGTGGCACTCGCTGCGGCCAACATCGCCTGCAAGGTTGCCGTGCTCGGTGCCGGCGGAGTAACGCCCTTTGGCTCGAAGCCGAAGGTCACTCGCATTTTGTTCATGCCGAAGTGCACCGACGACAACTTGGTTGTCGTGACCGGTACCACCGTCGCCAAGGTGTCCCAGTAGGCCACCACGGGGTAGGCCTTCTGGCCAGCGTATTTCGACCCAGCGGGGCAAAGCTCGCCCGCGGTGTGAGTGGCCAATGGCACAACGGACACGTATTTCGTCGCGGAGTTGGGCACGGAAAAGCGCGATGAGTTCAAGGTCAAGCTGGGGTATTGCTCGGCGAAGAGTGCCAAGGTTGAGCGAAGACCAGCCTGATCTGGCGAAAGTGGTTGGATTTTCACAATGTTCGTCGCCGACACCGTCATGGAACTTCCCACCGAACTTGGAGTGGGAGCGAAGGAAGCGGGTGTTTGTCCACACACGTCCATATTCAGCGCGGCGTAGTACGTGGTACCCACGGTCGGCTCAACGGCTGCGGCAACTGTGGTCGTGGTCGGGTGCTGGTATTCGTAACGTGAATACACGATGGAAGAAAGTCCAAGCACCATGATGATGCCCAGAACCCCGTAATAGTTCATCGGACGAGATTTGCGATAGGCCTTGCCACCGCCAGCCGAGCCGACGCGACTTACCCATTTACCAGTTGAGCTTTTTGCCACGAGCACACGCTACTAAAGAATTACCCGTTGAACCTCACGCGTAGGGGCGAAGGGACTCGAACCCTCACTGGAGGCGGTTTAAGCGCCCTGCCTCTGCCAATTGGGCTACGCCCCCATCGCGCGAGTACTCGCTACGGTACTCCGTTTGGAAGTAGTGGTGTGACGGCCCAAAATAATTGCGCTCCCCCATTAGGCTGAAGGGGTGAGAATCGTGCAGTCTCGCCGCACGGCGCATCTAGGGAGATTGACCCTTGTGGGATGCCTTATTCTCGGACTCCTTGGGGGATTCGAATCTGCTGCCCGTGGCGACTCCATTTCTGCGCTCACACAATCGATTAATCAGTTGTCGAACCAATTGGCTCTCGAGCAGCGGCAAAGTAATATTCTTTCGCAGAAATATGACGCCGCCACCGCGCAACTTTCTAACGTGCAAGCCGCCCTCAGCCGTCTCGCGGCTCAAGTAAAAGCCAAGCAGATCCAAATTGACGCCACGACGTCCCAACTCGTCAAGTCCGTGGTGTACACCTACGTCTTCGGCGTCCAAAATTCACCTCTCCTCGAGGTTTTTAATAAGAACGCCAACCAGAGTGATGCCCAAAACGTTTACGACTCGCTCGTTCTCGGCGATCTCCAGTCTCTATCGACCACCTATCGGCACCAAGAGCAATCCCTACAAGCAACGGTGGCTCTCGAGGCCGTGCAGCGCGACAAGGCCGCAGCGGCCGAACGACAGATTCAGTCACTCGTGGCACAACATGACAAAGCAGTGCGCTCGACCCAGGCTGCCCTAAATGTCATGAAGACGAAGTACCGAAATCAAGTAGTGGCCTACGAAATCAGCGTTGCGGTGGGGTGCGTCAAAGCGCACAACAATCCGTGCATCAATAGCGCCATTGCCGTCGCTGGGCAAGTCGGAGGAAACAGCGCGAGTAACCAAGTTATTAAGGCGGTCAATGCGGCAATGGCCGCCCTCGCCGTTTCCGTTTCCCAATCTTCCGCGTCGTCGGTTCAGGGACTCCGAGCGCTCAATGCCGCCAAGACGCAGCAGGGGCTGCCCTACATCTGGGGTGGCGAGACTGCGGGTCGAGGCTTCGATTGCTCCGGCCTGACCCAATGGGCATGGCGACAAGCGGGGTACTCGATTCCGCGCACGGCCGCCCAGCAGTACTACGGCATGGCGCACGTTCCGCTCAACAGCCTGCAACCCGGCGACCTTTTGTTCTACTTCAACCTTGACGGCGACCACCAAGTTGACCACGTTGTCATGTACGTCGGCCAATCAAACGGACAAAACTATGTCATTGCAGCTGCCCGGACTGGCACGCTCATTGGAATTCATCCCCTCTACACTTTCGGCCTTTACGGTGCCGGACGTCCATAGGGTGAAATACACGGTCATTATTCCGGCGCACAACGAGGCGGACCGCTTGGTCACCGGTGCGGCCCGACTCGCGCCGGTGCTACGCAGCATGGGCAGCGACCAGGTGGAGATCATTGTCATCGACGACGGTTCCCACGACGGCACGGGACCTCGCGCTGTACAGGCCTACGCAGAATTTCCCCATGTGCTCGTCGTACGGCAAGAAAATAATCGCGGAAAGGGTGCGGCGATTCGGCTTGGTTTCGCCCTCGCCACCGGCGACATGGTCTTTACCTGTGATGCGGACATGAGCATCGATCCACGCCACCTACCGGAGATGGCCGCGGCCCTGGGTGACGTCGACATCGCCGTTGGTTCACGCGACACCGACGGACACATTGTGTACGACAGCTGGTTGCGCACGTGGTCAGGCCGGCTCTTCAACGCCTTCGTGCGGTGGCGAATCGGAACTACGGTGCGCGATACGCAATGTGGTTGCAAAGCCTTTCGATTACCCGTTGCCCGAGCGCTGGGACTACTCGGCTTGCTGGATGGTTTTGCCTATGACGTCGAGATGTTGATGCTCGCGCAACGTCTCGGTTTCAGCGTGACGAGCGTGCCGGTCACCTGGGACGACGTCGCCGGATCCAGCGTGCACGTGGTGCGCGATGGTTTCGCCATGCTGGCCGATATCACGCAACTTCCATCACATTCCTACGAGGTTCCCAGCATCACCCTGCCCGCGGGAACAACGCAGTCCGACATCACCGACTGTGGGGTGGCGGCGCACATTGTCGGCCTCGTCGTGGCCGCGAATAGTTCATCCGAACGAGTGCTGCTGCCGCGCGATGCCGTCGTCGCGGCCATTGCGATGTCGACGAAGTTGCGGGGCAAATTAGGAGTGGTGCGATTGTCGGAATTGGTCGGCGCGCGCTGGTCGGTGGCCTAATTCAGACGCGGCAACAGCCACGTGGTGACGATCTCCGGAGCTCGCTGCTGCCATTCTTCCGCCGTGATGGCGTACCTCGCGTGGTCCTCCCACGCACCGTCGATTTCCAAATAACGTTCGGCGACCCCTTCGAAGCGCAGCCCCAATTTTTCAACGACACGACGCGACGCTGAATTTCGGGGGATGATATTGATCTCGACTCGATGTAACCGAAGCGATTCGAAGGCGTATTGAAGGGCCACCACCACCGCCTCGGGCATCAGACCTTGACCAGCTACCGCCTCGTCGATCCAGTAGCCGATGAAAGCGCTCTGGAGCGGGCCACGGCTAATGGACGAAATGGTGAGTTCGCCGACAAAACGCTGTTCGGTAAATATTCCGAATCCGAATCCGCTGCCCAATTGACGCTCGCGATCACGCACGCCACAACGGTGGGCAAAACTCCGTCGGTCATCCGGGAGCTGTGCTCCCTTTGCCGCGCGGGGCTCCCACTTCAGCAGCCAGTCGCGACAGCGACTACGCACCTCGAACCAGCCGGAATAGTCCGCTTCGACGAGAGTGCGCAAATTAATACGTCGGCCGTGGAGAACGAGCGAGCTGGAAGTACTCCGCATACTCATCTGCTCTCCTTTCGTCCACGTCACCTTATTGGCTTTCTCTCGACACGAGCGTGGCCGCAAGTCCATCGAGAATGTCGTTCTCCGAACTCACAATCACGGCACTTTCAAAGAAATCCATTATCTCTTCCAACACGACCAGCCCACCGACAATTACGTCGTGGCGGCCCCTTGTCATGCCGGGGTGACGAAGTCGCGCTTCGGGCTCCTCGAGCGCCAAGCGATGCAGCCACTGGCCAACGACCTCGCGCGAGAGCGATCGGTGATGAACGAAGTCGCGCTGGTACTGCGTCACACCCACGTCGAGCTGTGCGAGGGTCGCCACGGTACCAGCGACTCCTACCAGACGGCACTTTCCCACTAGTAATGACCACTGCGGTGAGCTCGCCACAAAACGTTCAATTTCACTCGCGACCATACCTCGGGCATCGAGGAGGGCGGCGCTGGAAATCGCCCCCTGACCGAGAGTCCGCTCGGTAATGCGCACACATCCCAACTGCATAGAGAAGCCCAGAAAATCATCTCCGATGCGTGTAGCTACTTCCGTTGAACCCCCGCCAATATCAATTACTACCGTGGGAACATTCATCGTGAGCCCGGCAGTGGCTCCGCGAAACGTCAGTTCGGCTTCTTCCAGCCCCGAAAGGGTCGCAACCTCGGCTCCCGTGATGTCGGCAGCCTGCGACAAAAATACCGATCCGTTCACCGCGTCGCGTACTGCCGACGTGGCGACAAGCGCACTGCGTTCCACTCCCAGCTCGTCCGCCATTATTCGAAATTCTTGGAGGGCCGTTGTGCAACGTTGGATAGCCTCGCCGGCCAAACGGCCGGTGACGTCAACGCCTTGGCCCAAACGAGTGATGCGCATCTCACGACGAAGAGTTATTCCCTGCTCGTCGCATACGAGGATTCGGGTCGAATTTGAGCCGCAGTCGTATGCTGCCACTCTCACGTTGCGACCAAGATCATGGGCGGAACGTGGATTTCCGAGACCACCAAAGCGCCAACCGCATCGTCGTGGCCCGCAAGATAATTTGCCACGTGGGCGTGCAGGCACTTCAATCCCCGTCGGGTTCCACCCACCCCACCCGACGGCTGTGGGCCTTCGTGGAGACTCACCGCGGAGCGGCGGCGTGCGGCGTATCGATCGTGAATCGCCTCAATTTCTTCGGGGCTGATGAGCAACTCGTAGCGATGGACACCACCCGTACTTTCCAGCACGCTGATCTGATCGGTCACCTCGGGGTCCACCAACCAATACAAAGTCGGCATGGGTGTTCCGTCACGTAGGTGGGGTTCGTTCTCAATCACCATGGGTTCGCCAGTGAGTCGGCGCACCACTACACGAAAACGTCCTGCCATCGGCCGCCCTACTAATTGCGCCACCTCGGCTTCGTCCAGCGGTGAGGCAGAATACTCAATCAACGCCAGAACTCAAGAGTGTGAACGACTCGGGACCACAATGATGATCCATTCGTGCGCGACGTGGTGAGCGAGGTCGCGCCCGACATCGCCGTGGCCAGCGGATTCACGATGGGCTGGTTGCCCGGGTCGCCGTTACCCAACTCGGTGCCTTGCTGATTCGTAGGAACGATCTGAATCAAGCTGTCACCCTGCGGAACTAACTGGTACTGCTCGCGTGCCAAGAGGGCCATTTGCTCCGGGGTGCTCACGGCCTTGGTTTCGGCAATCAGGGTTTGTTGCGCCATACGCATGGCATTGATTTGCTGCGTGGCGTTGGCGATTTCCGAGTTCTGGTGGAGGATGGTGGTCGCCGGGAAGGAGAAGGTCAGCACGGCGAGCGACACAACACTGACGAGCGGGACCAGCATCGTGTCGTTGTTCCAATGGAACGGAAATTTACTGTATGTGGCCATTTGCAGCTCCCGACAAAGCACGTCCACCTAAGAATGTAGCCCGTTCGCCGAGCTCTTCTTCTATTCGAAGTAACTGATTGTATTTTGCCACCCGATCGCTACGCGCTGGTGCACCGGTCTTGATTTGTCCTGCGTTGGTGGCCACCGCGAGATCAGCGATGGTCACATCCTCGGTTTCGCCCGATCGATGGGAAATCACCGCGCTGTAGCCAGCCTTTCGGGCCAGATCGATGGCGTCGAAAGTCTCCGACAAGGTGCCGATTTGATTCAACTTGATCAAAATTGAATTAGCCACGTGGTCGGTGATCCCCCGCTGCAAAATTGCCACGTTGGTGACGAAAAGATCGTCGCCCACCAATTGAATTTGGTCTCCTACACGCTGCGTGAGAAGGGCCCATCCATCCCAGTCGTCCTCGGCCATTCCGTCTTCAATCGACACGATGGGATATTTTTCGCAGAGTTCGGCCCAGTAGTCCACGAGACCAGCGGAGCTCAAGGTACGCCCTTCACCGTCAAGGTGATACGCACCGTCTCGATAAATCTCGCTGGTGGCGGGATCCAAGGCAATGGCAATATCGCGTCCGGGAGTTTTCCCCGTGCGCTCAATGGCTTCCATCAACACTTTCACCGCCGTCTCGTTATCCGGCAGGTTGGGCGCGAAACCACCTTCGTCGCCCACCGCGGTGGCTAAACCACGCTCATCCAATACTTTCTTCAAGGCGTGATAGCCCTCAGTTCCCCAACGGAGGGCTTCGGAGAAGCTCGACGCGCCCACGGGCATCAACATGAATTCTTGGAAGTCAATGGAATTTTTGGCGTGGGCACCGCCGTTGATGACGTTCAGCATGGGGACCGGAAGCGTGGTTGCGTTAACTCCTCCTAGCGACACGTAGAGAGACAATCCGCTCTCCACCGCCGCCGCCTTCGCTACCGCCAATGACACCGCCAGAAGGGCATTCGCACCTAAGCGTGACTTATTCTCAGTGCCATCGAGATCGATGAGGGCCTGGTCGAGGCCACGCTGATCGTTTGCATCCCAGCCCAGAACCCGTGAACGAATTTCTCCGTTGACGTGAGCGACGGCGTTACTCACGCCCTTACCCATCCACGCGCTGCCACCATCACGGAGTTCCACGGCTTCACGGGCCCCGGTCGATGCGCCAGAGGGAGATGCGGCGCGGCCGCGGGCACCCGACGAGAGAGTGACGTCGGCCTCGACGGTAGGGTTTCCCCGAGAGTCCAAGATCATCCGTCCGACAACCTGCGTGATGGTACTCATGAGCGCCTCCTGCGACGAAAAACTACCCCTTACGCTACCCGTTCGCCTCTGGCGGAGTGGCGGAGAGCCCCTCACGGGACCGAATCTCATCACGAAGGCGTAGCGCTTGGTGTCGCAAAGCCGCTTCGAGGTCAACTCCCGCCTCGCGCGCACTATCGCTCACCACGGCCAGTAATTCTCCCCACGCCATCGACGACTCGGCGTCTACGACGGCGTCCGCCGCCACATCGTCGGGAAGCGACAGTCCCTTCAACACCGAGATGGCACGAGAGCGAAGAAGCTCTCCTTGCGCGGGTGCGCCGTCCATCATGTGCGCCTTGCGCCGCAATTTGGCGTACAGGGTCAACGCGGGCAGCTGGGTGGCGATTCCGTCGGTCACGCTCTCACGCTGCTTCTCGTCTCGCTTGAGAACTTCCCAACGTGCGGCCACATCATCGGAATCGGTGACGTCGACATCGCCGAAGACATGCGGGTGGCGATAAACCAACTTGTCCCGCACTCGGTCGGCAATGGAAGCGAGGTGGAAACGGCCGTCTTCTCGACCGAGTTCGGCGTGGAAGACGATTTGGAAGAGCAGGTCGCCGAGCTCTTCTTCCACGTGAGCGGCCGCGTCCGGGGAGTCGTGGTCGACGTAATAGTCCAGCGCGTCGAGAGCCTCGTAGGCCTCTTCAATGAGGTGGCGCGTCAAGGACGCGTGCGTTTGCTCTTGATCCCAGAGGCACTCCCGACGCAAGGTTTCCATCAACTCTGCCAGGTCGTCCATCGCCACACCGGGGGTGCGTACTTCGTTAATCCACACCGACGTGAGGTGATCGGCTTCTTCGAAACTTCCTAGTCGTTCCGCAGGGAGATCAACAATTTTCTCGTCCGGTAGGCCCACGTGGTGGAGCACCTGCACCAGAGTTCCCCGAGGAATACGATCACTCAGAAGAGACATCACCGCGGCGGAAAAGGTCTGGAGAACCAGAATGGGTCCTGGACCTCGGATGGAGGGACTGTCCCCGAGGGCGTCTTCAATGCGCAGCCCCACGGACATGGGATCACGCCCCAAGGCGCAGAGGACAGCTTCAATGACGGAAATGGCGGGTTCGAGCGAGACCTCGACGTCGCTTCGTGCCCGCAATATTTCGACACTGCGCTCTGCCACTACGGGCGAGCCGGGCACGACGTATACGACGGGGTCATCCGACCCCTGCGCCAAGGAGACCAGATTCTCCGCGATGGCCTGATACACCTCATCAAAGGATTCGCCGGCCTCGTACAGGTGGTCGTAGCTCTCGACATCACCGAAAGCCGCCACCGCGGGGTGTCGTGCCGTGCGAAATCGCACCGTAGGTGCGGTACTAATGAGATCTCGCGTTCGCTCGGTGAGGTAGGCCTCATCACCGGGACCGAGGCCGACGACGACGATCCGTGCGGGGCTCATCTATTCGGCAGATCCCAAAGGTGCCGGTACCAAGGTGGCTGCAGGGCTCGTCGGAGGGAACACGCCCATCACTCCGTTGCTGTCACCCCACATACCCAAGGAACTATCGAGTTCTACCCGAGCGCTTTTTATCAGGGCGCTCAGAGTTCCCTGACCCACCGATTCATTATGGGTAGAAATATCGTTCGCCACTTGTGCTTTTGATTGAGCAAAAGTCGCCTGCGTCGCGGAAGTCAAGATGAAATACACCGCTACTTGCGTAGTGCCGCTGGTGGCAGACACGGGATTGCCGAAGCGCCCCGGAGTGGTTCCCGCCACGGCGGATCGGGCGCTGGCGTAATACGGCGAACTGGGGCCGAAGCATCCGAGAGAGCCCCCCGTTGCCGCGTTGGGGGTGATGGAATACTGGCGAATTGCCGCCGCGGGACTTTCGCCGGACGCTACCGCATTTTGGAAACTGGATTGATTGGCCAGTGGTACCACCGCGTCGCTCACGCAGAGTATTTGATACTGCGTCGCGTTGGCTTGATAAAAGGCCAGCAAGTTAGCCGCGGTGGGATTGACCGAAGTCGTGGAGTAATTCGATATCGCCATACTGGCGGCGTGCGCGACCACCAGTTCTTCTTGAAGTCTCTGCGGCAAACTCCCTATCGCCACCGCCGCGGTGTCGGGACAGGTCCTCCCCGTTTTAGAAACGGTGGATGTTAAGGAGGCTTCTAAAGATGTCGCCGCGTCGGCGTATTGGGCCTTCGTCATCTGGAAGCCGAAGTGTGCTTCGTAGTTTTCAATGGTGTAGGACTGAATAATGAAATTAGTCCAGCTGGCCACGGCCGCCGTGCTGGGAGCGTTGGGATTCAGCGACGACGTCACGGGGACTTGGTACAGGGCGGCGAAGTAACACGAGAACGACGGCGATTGTTGGATTGCCGCCACGTCACGGAGAATTTGTGCGCGGTGCGCGGAGTGTCCGTTCACGGTCACGGCAGCGGATCCCGTCGCGCTCCCGAACCACGCACCGGCGGCCAAAGTAAGAATAAGAGCAAGGGGTAGAAAGACGCGGCGCATGGAAGTCATGTTAGTAAGGACTGTCTCGCCAACGGGCTACGTACGAAGAAACTTGATCACGTCACTCAAATCGCGGGCGTGAGCGCCCGGTGACATTTCGAGTCGTAATTGGTGCGAGGCATCGGTATACGTCACGTCGTCGAAGTTCTTTCGGCACCAAAGTTGCTGTGCTTCGCTCAGCGTGACGGGTGATAGTCGCCCCCACGGGCGCGATCGAATACCTGCTTTGGCGGGCAAAATTGCCGCTTCGGTGATACCCATTCCTAGACACTCCACCCGGAGTTCGCATACGGCCAAAAGGCCTTCGGCCTCTGCCGGCACGGCGCCATAGCGGTCGAGCCATTCATCGCGGATATCCGTAAGTTGCTCGTGCGTCGTGACCAGGGAAAGACGCCGATAAGCCTCGAGCCGATCGTCATCGGCTGGCATATAGGTCACCGGAATACTCGCGTCACCGCTGATATCAATGGACACTGCGTTCGGGACGACCACCACCTCGCCCTTGGCTTCGGCCACCGCTTCGGCGACGAGCTGCATATAGAGGTCGTACCCCACCGCCGCCACGGGACCCGATTGATGATGACCCAGTAAGTTTCCCGCGCCACGAATTTCGAGGTCCCTCATGGCAATTTTAAAACCAGCACCGAGTGCCGTATTGTCACCAATGGTGCGCAGGCGCTCAAAGGCGGTTTCCGTTAAAACGTGATCGGCAGGGTGGAAAAGATAGGCGTAGGCCCTCGCTCCGCCACGGCCGACCCGGCCACGTAATTGATGCAATTGACCCAGCCCTAGGCGGTCCGCTCGATCCACAATCAAAGTGTTCACGCTCGGCATATCGATACCGGATTCCACGATGGTGGTGCAGATTAAGACATCGTACTTTCGCTCCCAGAAGTCCACCACCACTCGCTCCAAGGTTCCTTCGTCCATTTGACCGTGAGCGACAGCGACGCGCGCTTCGGGAACGAGCTGACGGATCCGCTCGGCCACCAGGTCGATGTCGGCCACGCGATTGTGAACAAAGAAAGCCTGACCTTCACGCAGGAGTTCTCGACGCAGGGCCTCCACGACGGCGGCTTCGTTGTATTCGCCAACGTAGGTGAGAATTGGTCGCCGTTCTGCCGGAGGAGTTTGCACCATCGACAGTTCGCGAATACCGACGAAGGCCATTTCCAGGGTGCGCGGAATGGGGCTTGCGCTCAGGGTGAGAACGTCCACCCCTACCGCCCTCTTCTTAATTGCTTCTTTGTGATCCACGCCGAAACGTTGTTCTTCGTCAACCACTAATAGTCCCAGGTCCTTGAAAGTGATGTTGGCGTCGAGGAGCCGATGCGTTCCCACCACCACGTCGACGGAGCCATCCTTTAAACCGGCCAAAGTTTTTTTGGTTTCCTTCTCGTCCACGAAACGACTGAGCATGGCCACCCGCACGGGGAAGCCAGAGAACCTCTCCAACAGAGTGGCCAGGTGCTGGCTGGCCAAGAGGGTCGTGGGAACGAGGAAAGCCGCCTGTTTATTGTCCTGCACCGCTTTGAAAATCGCGCGGACGGCAATTTCGGTTTTGCCGAACCCCACGTCGGCGCAGACCAATCGATCCATCGGCTTCGGCGACTCCATGTCGGACTTCACCTCTTCGATGGCGCGTTCCTGGTCCACGGTAAGGGCGTAGGGAAAGAGAGACTCCATGTCGAATTGCCAGGGGGTGTCTGGACTAAAGGCGTGACCCGTCACCGCAATGCGCTCTCGATAAAGATCCACCAAATCTTGCGCCACCAGCATGGCCGCCACACGAGCTTTAGCCCGCGTTTTTTGCCACTGCTCGGAACCCATGCGGGCCAAAGTCGGGGCCTCTCCCCCACTGTAGGGAGTGAGCGCATCAATTTGGTTGCTGGGCCAATAACTGCGACCATCTTTAAATTCCAAAATGAGATAGTCCCGCAGAGCACCATTCATTTCGCGCGAGGTGGATCCGGCGTAACGCGCTACCCCGTGTTGACGGTGCACCACGTAGCTCCCCACGCTCAGGCCATCGAAGAACCCCGCCACGTTGCGCGCACGACTTCGCGGAGCTCGGTGGACGCTGCGACGACCCGACACGTCCGTGTCGCTCCATACCGTGAACTCCCCGTCGGGTGAGACAAATCCCTGCGGGAGACCGCCCACGACCACGCACATTTTCACCTCACCCACGTCATCGGGATCGTCCGAGACCTCCAGGCCACGCGAGAGCAGGGCTTCAATGAGATAGTTCGCCGTCTGCGTCGAGGTGGTAACGATGACCCCTCGCTGCGATGGCGACCACGTGGCGGCAATGTCCGCTACCCGAGTGACGTCGCCCGCTAGCGGAGGTGGCGAAGTAAATTCCACCAAGGGTGAACTGGCGTGATGGGGCGCACCGGACAGTGACAGCTTCCAGAGCGACGGTAAATCCTCCACGTCGCGTTGCCAGAAAAAGAGGGGAATGTCATCAGTGGCTCCCCAGGTCGCCCCCACGGCCCTCGCAAGGTCGCCTTCTTCGCGAAGAATCTCGCGCGCGCGCTCGTGTACCCGTTCACCGTCGACGACCATCACGAATGGGGTCTCGGGGAAATCGTCGATGACGCTGCGCCCTTCGGTGGCAAACCACGGCAGCCACGCTTCCATGCCGTCAAAAACTTCGCCGTCAGCCAATCGCTGGAAAATGTCACGGCCCCAGGGTTGCGAGTCCGCCAGCGTGGTGGCCCGTCTCCGCTGGGCGTCGTCCAAAGCCCATTCGCGGGCAGCAAATACTTCAATGCGGTCCACGTCGCGGAGGGAGCGCTGATTCGCCACGTCAAAAATCGTCAGACGCTCCACTTCGTCACCGAACAGATCGATGCGGACGGGCTCGTCCATCTGCGAGGGCCAGAGATCAACAATCCCTCCACGCACTGCGAACTCGCCGCGGTGTTCGACGGTCGGCTCGCGGCGATAGCCGAGAGTCACGAGTCGCAGCAACAACTCGTCTCTGTCAATCTCGCCCCCTCGTTCGACTGCGACCGGGGCGGCGACAGCGCCCACGGGAGTCACCTGGGTCACGGCGTGGACGGAGGCCACGACGATCAACGGAGCGCGGCCCTGCGTAATGCGCCATCGCAATTCGCTGCGCCGGCCCATCACCGAAATATCGGGACTGACACGTTCCAGCGAGTGAATATCCCAGGCCGGCCAGACCCCCACCTCGTCACCCAGAAAAGCTTCCAGCGCCAAAGCGAGTTGCTCGGCTTCCGAGGAGGTGGAGGTAATGATCACGCTGCGGTCGTGGCCGCGTGCCACGATTGCCGCGACCATGGCCGCAGCAAAATGGGGAACCACAATTTCACCGTGGCCACTCAGTGAAGGCCAACTCGTGGCGACTCGCTCACAGAGCGGAGCGAGAACCCCCTTAGTCACGAGACATGGCGTTGATGCGGCGCTGAGCGGCTTCCACGCTGGTTTCGTTGAGAAAGATATCGAGCGCATCACTCGCGTCGGCCACCATTTGTTCGTACGTTGCGCGACGCGCACCAGTCATTTTGGATAAGACCCAGGAGGCGCCCTGTTCTTTCGTGGGGGGTTTGCCGACGCCGATACGCAGTCGGAGGAAATCTTGGGTTCCGGTCGATCCGGCGATGGACTTTAAACCGTTATGCCCCGCGAGACCGCCTCCCACCTTCAGTTGCAGGCGCCCCGGCTCGAGGTCCAGTTCGTCATGGGCGATCACCACTCGGTCCATCCCTGCAAGGGACACGCGCTCGAGGAGTGGGTTCATGGCCGCGCCGGATTCGTTCATGTAGGTGGTGGGAACTGCCAAGGTGACCCGACCAATTGGGGTGGTGATGGTGGCGGTGGCACAACGTTGCCGGCTTTCCACCTTCAGTTGCGCTCCGTGAGCCTGGGCTAAGCGACGAACCGCATCTCCACCGACGTTGTGACGCGAACCTTCGTATTCACTGCCGGGGTTCGCGAGACCCACGATGAGAAAATCGCTGGGTGCGCCGCGCCGATCACTTGAGCGACGGGGACGCCGAAGCGCCACGTTGAACTATTCCGGGGCGCCGGGCGCCTTGGCCGTGGTCGCCGCGCGTCCCGCGCGAGTCGTCACGACCGACAAAGCGTGATCCTGAGCAGCTTGGACACCGGCCGGCAGAAGAACGTCTTCAATACGAATGGCGTCACCGGGCGTCAGGTGCGATACGTCAACGTCAATGTGCGTCGGAATCTGGTCGGGGCGAGCAATCAAAAGGATCGAGAACAACTGCTGGTCAACTTCCCAGTCAGCGTGACGGACTTCGACGGCGTCACCGATCATGTGCAGGGCAACTTCCACCGTGACGCCCTTGTTGGGGTCAACGACCTGAAAGTCGATGTGCGCGACGGTGCCACGAACGGGGTGGCGCTGAATTTCACGCGCCATGACCGTGAAGACCGCTCCGTCAGCATCGAGGGTGATCAGGGTGTTGAGACCTTGGTCACCGGACACGGCGGTACGGAATTCCTTGGCGTTCACCGCAACGGGCAGGGGCTGTACGCCTTCGCCGTAGACCACGGCCGGGATGTGTCCCTCGCGACGCAGACGACGCATGGGGGCACTGCCGATTTCACGATTGGTTTTGGCGCTCAGAGTGGCCTGCGACATGGGTAATTCTCCTCAGTAAATGTGACGCACCGCGGGTGGCGCACAGGAGAACCAGTCTAGCCGAAGGAGAGAAGGACTCCCGGAGGCGCTAGAGAAGGTTCTCTCCGTTGAAGATTTCCGAGACCGACGAGTCGTCGAAAATGGCCGCGATGGCATTGGCAATGATGGGGGCCACACTAAGAATCTCCAGCTTTTCGAATCGGCGACTCGGCGAGATGGGAATGGTGTCGGTCACGATGACCCGGCTGACGGGCGCATTTTGGAGGCGTTCCGTGGCCGGATCGGAGAAGACGGCATGGGTCGCCATGACCCAAATCTCCGCCGCCCCTCGCGACTTGAGCAGATCGCACGCAGCCACGATGGTGCCGGCGGTGTCAATCATGTCGTCAATGACCACGCAGTGGCGTCCCTCAACGTCACCCACGATGTGGCGGGCTTCGGAGACGTTCATTTGACCACGCGGTCGTGTCTTGTGCACCAGCGCTAGGTCGCAACCAAGGTGTTGGCTGTAGCGTTCGGCTACTTTCACCCGTCCCGCGTCCGGTGCGACCACCACCAATTCATGCGGATCGGTGTTCTTCTTGAGATATTCCTCCAGCACGGGGGCCGCCACCAAATGGTCCACCGGGACGTCGAAGAAGCCTTGAATTTGACCCGAGTGAAAGTCCACGCTCAACACGCGATCGACGCCCGCGGTCTGCATGATGTCGGCGAGCAATTTAGCCGTGATGGGCTCACGTCCGGCCGACTTACGGTCTTGACGTGCGTATCCGTAATTCGGGATCACCGCGGTAATGCGCTTGGCGGAGGCGCGCTTGGCGGCGTCAATCATGATGAGTTGCTCCATCACGGTGTCGTTGACGGGGCGACAATGTGTCTGCACGATAAAGACATCACTCCCGCGGATGGAATCATCAAATCGACAGTGAATCTCACCATTCGCAAATTCGCGCAAGTTGGGCTCGGTTAATACCAGACCGAGCTGCGTAGCAATGGCGGCGGCAAGTTCGGGGTGCGAACGACCTGAACTAATAACGAGGCGACGTTTTGAAAGGGATTCCACATCCATGAGCGTACCCTGCTCCCTGCACAAAATATTGCTGGCTCGCGCGCCCTAGGTCAATTGTTCGCCGGGAGCGAGATGACCACGCGCGACCACACTGCTTCCCGGTGCGATGCGGAGCAGCGCGCCCCACGACCCCTCCACCCGAGCTCGCGCGCCCACCAGTGAATCTCGGAGATTTACGTCCGGGCCCAACAGGGCCCCCTGACCGATTTGGCAATTCCCTTGCAGAATCGTGCGAGCTCCCACCACCACGCCCGCAGCTACTTCCACGGCATCATCAATGACAACCGTGCTGGCGTCACGAAAAGTTACGCCGCGAGCGGACCAGTCATTCAGTGTCCGCCGGCGGGCAATCTCACGCACGGCGGCCAATTGTTCGCGTGTATTAACCCCGAGAACTTCATCCGTATCGTTAATGGGCATACCTTCGACTCCGCACCCAGCCTCGCGGAGAATTGCCACCACGTCCGTCAGGTAGTACTCGCCTTGGGCGTTATTCCGACCGAGTTTTTCAAGGGCTTCGCGGAGCACGCTCGCGCGCACAATCATCACCGAGGTGTTGATTTCGCGAATCTCGCGTTGCTCCTCCGACGCATCACGTTCCTCCACGATCGCCGTCACGTCACCCTGGGAATCACGAATGATGCGGCCATATCCGGTCGCCTGATCCAAGGTGGCCGTCAGAAGGGTCAGCGCGGCACCCGACGTTCGGTGATGATCCACAAGTCGGCGCAGTGAGTCGGCTCGCAACAAGGGGCAATCTCCCGGGACAATTAGTACGTCACCGTCACTCGCACCGAGCACTGTGGCCACTTCGTCCATCGCGACGAGCACGGCGTGCCCCGTCCCGAGCTGGTCGTATTGAGTGGCGAAGTGAAGGTCAACTCTCGAAGGAAGTGTTTCACGAACCGAACGCTCGACCCATGCCGCTTGATGTCCCACCACCAGCACCCGACCCGTGACCGCGTCAAACTCGGTGGCCGCTACTACCCGAACGATCATGGGCGTTCCGTTCACCAGATGCAGAGGCTTGGGACGCAGGGAGTCCATTCGGGTTCCTTCGCCCGCCGCCAAAATCACGGCGCAGATGGGTCTATTCACCCCACCATCTCTATCAGTTGGACCTACCATGAATGAGGTGGAGCCCATTGCGTACGACGAATTCAGTTTCTTACCGGACAACATTTCCGAGTGGAATCTCACCGTCGCGATCCCAACGGTCACCCGTAAACGCTTCCGCGTGGCAGAGGGTATCGAGTTAAGTGCTCTGATTTGGGGGGACCGCGCACCAGAGCTCGCCCTCCTTCACGGAGGCGGGCAGAACGCCCACACCTTCGACACCGTGGCCCTCGCCCTCGAACGACCACTCATCTGCGTGGACTTACCCGGTCACGGACACAGCGACGGCGGACCCTACGGCTCCGCGGCCATTTCCTCTCACGCCGATCTGGTGGCCACGGTGCTCGCCGCGAGCTGTGACGGTCCTGTTCCCCTCATCGGAATGTCCCTCGGGGGCCTGACCTCGATTCTCATTGCCGATCGTTACCCCGCCCTCGTCTCGCAATTGATTTTGATCGACATCACCCCGGGTGTTACGGGTTCCAAGGTTAAACACATCACCGATTTTGTCAACGGGCCGCAGTCCTTTCCCGATTTTGATGAATTACTCCAACGCACGATCGCCTTTAATCCCACGCGGAGCGTTTCCTCACTTCGTCGAGGAATTCTTCACAACGCCGTCCAGCAAGCGGACGGTAGTTGGGTGTGGCGACACCAGCGTCACCGCGACGCCCCGGCGCTCGAGGCGCCCCCCACCGAAAATCTCTGGGACGTCCTAGAACGTTTGACCCTGCCCCTCACCTTGATTCGCGGTATGGCGTCGGGCTCGGTGGTTGATGACGGCGACGAGGTGGAGTTACGTCGCCGTTGCCCCCAGGTGGTCGTTCACCGCGTTGCGGGCGCGGGACACTCCGTGCAAGGCGATGCTCCCGTCGAACTGGCGCGATTGCTTGCGCAGCACTGCGATGAGTAATGGCTGGCCGGGGAGGGCTCGAACCTCCAACATACGGATTCAAAGTCCGTTGTTCTGCCAATTGAACTACCGGCCATCGCTGTCTGTCACAATCTTCTCAGATTCTTACGAAGCTTCGAAAATGTATTCATCCTGCCTTGCCACACTAGAGCCCACGACAACCCCGAAAGTTCCAGGCTTCCTATGAGCACTGCCCCCCACGCCACCATTGCCCTCGTCGAGGACGACGACGCCATTCGCACCGCCTTGACGCGAGCGCTCAAACTCAACGGCTACCTCGTCGAAGCCTTTGCCGACGGCACCAGTGCCTTGAGCGCCATTGGCCTTCGCTCACCCGACGCCCTGATACTCGATCTCCAGCTTCCGGATATTGACGGTCTGGAAATTACCCGACGGATTCGCGCGGCGGGTGATAGCACTCCCATTTTGATTTTGACCGCGCGTAACGCCGTTAATGACCGCGTGGCCGGTCTGGATGCCGGAGCCGATGACTACTTAGTTAAACCCTTCAACCTCGAAGAGCTCGCCGCGCGCCTGCGCGCACTCTTGCGCCGGACAAGTAGCCACGACGACGACTCCGCCACGCTACGTTTCGACGATCTGATCCTCAATCGCTCCACTCGCGACGTGGAGCGCAGTGGACGCGCAATTCACTTGACGCGGATTGAATTCGAGCTGCTCGAACTCTTCCTGCAGCACCCTCGCCAAGTTCTCACCCGCGAACAACTCCTCGACCTGGTCTGGGGTTACAACTTCGATTCCGGCACTAATTCCCTCGCGGTGTACGTGGGCTACCTCCGGCACAAGCTCGAAGAGGGCGGAGAATCCCGCTTGCTGCACACCGTTCGCGGCGTGGGTTACGCCCTGCGCAACTCGTGACCTTTCAACGCCGTATCATCGCCGCCATCGCCTCGGTGGTGGTCATCAGCGTTCTCGCCGTCTGCGCTTTGGCGGAATATAACGCCCGAAGTGCGGTCGTTCAATCGGCGGACCATTCGCTCGTCACCGCGGCGCGCGTCAATGGTTCCGAACCCTTCGGAGAAGAATCACCAATAACCGGTGTCTTCCTCCAACTAGTGATGGCTGACGGAACATCCATTCCCACCAAGGGGCTTCCCGTCGACGCCGTCATGCGGGCCCACGCATCCTCTCGAATGCCCGAACTGATCCGCACCATCCACTTTCGGGCACAAACTTTTCGACAACTGCTCATTTCGCTCCCCGTGAACACCAGGATTGAATGCCCAAACGAATCACGCGTGATCTGCGTTACCGAGATGCCTTCCGTTCAGGTATTCAGCTTGAACATTTCCGGCCAGCAAGAACAAATCGCCGATCTGAATAGAAACCTGATTGTGGTCTTCGTCGTCATGCTCGCGGTTGGCTTGGCGCTCGCCGTCGGAGCTGCGCGGACGGCCGTCCGTCCCTTAGTCCGGGTCACCGCCGATATCGAAAGCATTGACCGTCGCAAGAATTTCTCCCTACGTTTGGAAGAAGGGGGGCTCGACGAAATCGGCCGGCTCCGCAGGACCTTCAATTCTTTATTGTCGACGGTCGAGGAATCCCAAGTTCTCCAGCAACAATTAGTGATGGACGCCAGCCACGAATTACGCACACCTTTGACGTCCTTGCGCATGAACGCGGAACTTCTCCAGCGCAGCGATCTCGACTCTGAGGAAGTGCACCAAATTACTGACGACGTGGTGAGTCAGGTTGATGAGCTCACTTCGCTTACCCGTGACCTCGTGGAGCTGGCTCGCGGCGAACAATCGCAAGGGGATATCGAGCAACTTCGACTCGACGAAATTGTCGCCGAATGCGCCTTAACGGCAAACACGCACGCCCGTGTACGCAATATTTCGCTTACCACGGACCTCCATCCGCTCGCCCTCGATGGGCGTCACGACCGTTGGGAGCGCGCCATCAGTAATCTCATCAACAACGCGATTAAGTTCACTCCCGCCGGTGGTCAGGTACGAATTTCGACTGATTCCTCGCGACTCATCGTCGAGGACAGCGGGTCGGGCGTCATCCCCGCCGAGCGCGAATTCGTGTTCGAACGCTTTTGGCGCTCGCCGTCATCGCGCTCACAACCCGGCTCGGGACTCGGACTGGCGATTGTGGCGCAAGTGGTCGCCGAGCATGATTGCACCATTGCGGTGAGCGCCAGCCACGATTTCGGTGGAGCGGCATTCATCGTTACTCTCCCTGACGCCGTGGGTGCCCACCACCCCGTCTGACCCAGAAATAGCCAGAAGTGGCGACGGCGCTGCCCGACCTAGTAGCGTCATCTAAGCCATGGGATCCTTAATTAAGAAGCGCCGTAAGCGCATGCGTAAAAAGAAGCACAAGAAGATGCTGAAGCGAACTCGCTGGCAGCGTCGCGCCGCCGGTAAATAAGCACTCTCAGCGTCGCTTCGGCACGCTCGTGACTTCCACCATTACCGCTGGTCCTACGGGACTATCAATCTGTTGACGCGCCGGCGTCGAGTTCAGCCAACCTTCAACGAAAACGGTCGAACCCGAACCACAGAGTTCGACATCTCTGCCCGTCTCGCTCGCCCACCAGCTTCTTAGTTCTCCGAGCCGAGGCTCCACCGCCACCGCCGCCGGAGCCAGATGGTTCCGACCCGAGGCCCAGTTTCCCTGCGCCCGTAGTTCGTCGTAGGCCCGGTAACAGTCAGCCGTGGAGATGGCGAAGGAAGGAATCAGCAGAGTTAGTTTTCTCTCCACGTAGGGGAGTTCTACGAGTTCGTCACCGATGCCGGATACCTCCGCCCGTCCGCCATGGAGGCAGAAGGGCACGTCGGCGCCGAGGGTCACCGCGAGCGCCACATCCGTCACGCCCGCCCAGTGGAGAATGGCAGCCGCATCCGACGAGCCACCCCCGAGTCCACCGCCCGCAGGAATGTTCTTCTCGACGTCCACATGGGCGCGGCGGCCCGCCAACCGCAGAGCGCGCGAAATGAGATTGTCGTCGCCGGTGCTCATCGCTTCGGTAGACGCTCGGGAGGTGCTCAGGATTTCCAGCCCCTCCCCCTCGGATACTTCGATGAGGTCATAGAGATCCACGCTCATCATCTCACTACGCAGTAAGTGATACCCGTCATCGCGTCGACCAGTGATCTCCAGATTCCAGGTGACCTTGGCGGGAGCCAGCAGGCGCATTAGCGAGCCTCGGCCAATCGGGCGAACTCCTCGAGTGTGAGCTCTTCGGGGCGACGGGTGGGATCCACCCCTGAGGTTTCGAAGGTCTCCGCCGTGGCCCAACTCACCAGGGAGCGACGCAGCATTTTTCTCCGCTGTGCGAACGCCATGCGGATGACCTCAAACAGTCGCTCCTCGCTGACCCGCGCGGGGTCGATGGCCACGGTGGGGCGACGTGTAATGGAGACCAACGCAGAGTCCACTTTGGGGCGAGGCAGGAAGACGGACGGGGGAACTTTGCCCACGATGCGTGCGTCGGCGTAATACTGCACCCGCAGCGAGACGGCCCCAAAGGCCTCTTCCCCTGCGTGGGCCGCCAAGCGTTCACCGGCTTCCAACTGCACCATGACCAGCATCCGGGTGACCAGCGGCACAGTTTCCAACAAGTGTAAAACCACGGGCGTGGCGATGTTGTACGGCAAATTAGCCACCACCACCATCTCGCGCCCGTCGAGCAGCGTTTGGTAGTCCGCCTCCAGGGCGTTGGCGTGGTGCACAATCACGCCGTGCGGCGTGACCACGTTGCGCAGAGGTTCCAAAAGAAATCTGTCGACTTCCATGGCGTGAACCTGGGCGCCGGTTTCTACGAGCGCCAGAGTCAAGGAACCGAGTCCGGCACCGATTTCCAAGACGATGTCCCCAGGACCCACTTCGGCCAAACGGGCAATACGCCGAACGGTATTCGGGTCGACCACAAAGTTCTGACCTAGGGCCCGGGAGGGATGCAATTCGAATTCGGCCAGCAGTCCCGCCACCGTGGTGCGCGAATGTGTCACCAGGTCACAATAACGGGGACCACGCCACGCCAGAGGGGGGCAAAGGTCTGGAAATACTGGGCCGAAAGATCAACGGCATTAAGGGGATTGGGAGCCTCGGTGTCATTAACCACGCAGGTGATGGTCGCCCCCGTGGCGAGATCGCGGACCCAAATACGCGTTCCCCGCGGCAGATAGGACACGGCACACAGGCCAGGTCGTCGGCTGTACCACGTGGCCCGGCCAGTGCGGTGCGGGCGGGGCGGGGCGGTGGTTGGTGGGGTCGTCACGGGTGGGGTCGTCAC